>Ga0181532_10000520_pt1 | contig 39669 bp, 30 predicted proteins | sample PEATcosm2014_Bin_33_FD_119768 | JGI IMG/M metagenome (GOLD analysis project Ga0181532, IMG submission 119768) | Peatland microbial communities from MTU Mesocosm Facility, Houghton, MI, USA - PEATcosm2014_Bin11_30_metaG | ecosystem: Environmental > Terrestrial > Soil > Wetlands > Peat | place...
CACACAGGTTCGTACGCAACCATAATACGGGAAAAGTCCGCCGGGGTCAATCCGGCCATTCCGCCCACGAACTGGCTCTCGAGGACTTTCTCGGTAGCTGCGCTTTCCCGTTCAGCCAGGGTCTCACCGACGCAGACGATCGGTGTCAGTCCGGCGGCGAGCGCGGCCTTCACCTTTTTGTTCACCTGTTCGTCGGTTTCGCCGCAGTCGTGACGGCGCTCCGAGTGCCCGATGATCACGTGGGTGCATCCGGCGTCGCAGAGCATCGCCGTCGAGATGTCTCCGGTGTGCGCGCCTTCCTTGTCCCAGTGACAGTTCTGCGCCGCCACCGAAACTTTGCTGCCCTTTGCCGCAGCAGCAGACGCGGCCAACGCCGTGAAGGGCGGCGCCACGATCACCTCGCAGTGGCCGGCCTGCGCCGCCACCGGCTTGATCTTCTCAATAAAATCCACCGCCTCGGCGATGGTTTTGTACATCTTCCAGTTTCCAGCAATTACGGGTTTACGCATGTTGTTCATCCTTGGTTGGAGCTAGTCAATTGAAAGATCAGGTGAGGACCCCTCACCCGTCACGCTCCGGCTGATGAAATCGCCGGAGCGTGACACCCTCTTCCCGAGGGAGAGGGTTTTTGGATCATCTTGCTGCCACAGCCTCACTCGCCACTCCACGACCGCCGACTGCCTACTTGTCGGTCAAGGCTGCCACGCCGGGCAATGTGAGCCCGGAGAGGAACTCGAGCGAGGCGCCGCCGCCGGTCGAGATGTGACTGATCTTGTCTGCTACGCCCATCTTCTTTACTGCCGCCACCGAATCTCCGCCGCCTACGATCGAGACTGCGGAAGAGGCGGCGACGGCCTTCGCGATGGCCAGGGTGCCCTCTGCAAACTGAGGCATCTCGAAAACGCCCATGGGACCGTTCCAGACAATGGTCTTTGCACCGGCGATTTCCTGGGTGTACTGGGCCCGCGTGGCAGGTCCGATGTCCATCCCGATCCGGTCGGCAGGAATGCTCGCCGTTTTTGCAATCTCCGCGGCTGCGCCGGCGTCGAATTTCTCGGCCACCACGTGGTCGATCGGCAGCAAAAACTTCTTGCCACTGCTCTTGGCGGATTTCAGCAGTTCGCGGGCGCTGTCCAGCTTGTCGTTTTCCACCTTGGACAGTCCCACTTCCACGCCCTCGGCCTTGAGGAAGGTATAAGCCATGGCACCGCCGATCAGCACGGTATCCGCGAGTTTGGCGAAGTTCTCGAGCAGCTCGATCTTGTCCGAGACTTTGGCTCCGCCCACGATTGCGACGTAGGGGCGCGCCGGGTTCTCGACCGCCTTACCCAGATATTCAAGCTCCTTCTCCATCAACATGCCGGTCGCGCAGGGGGAAAGGAAATGCGTGATCCCTTCGGTGGAAGCATGGGCGCGATGCGCGGTGCCGAAAGCGTCATTGACGTAGACCCCGGCCAAGGCCGCGAGTTTCAAGGCGAAATCCGCCACATTCTTTTCCTCTTCCGGGTGGAAGCGCACGTTTTCGAGAAGCAATACTTCCCCGTCCTTCAACGCCTGGGCCTGCTTCTCCACTTCCGGGCCCACGCAGTCAGCCGTGAAGGCCACGGGCTTGCCGAGAAGTTCCGACAGGCGCTCGGCGACGGGCTTCAGGCTCATCTTGGGATTGAGTTTCCCCTTAGGCCTGCCAAGGTGAGAAGCCAGAATCAAGCGCGCGCCCTGGCCCAGAGCGTACTGGATGGTGGGCAGCGAAGCGCGAATGCGCGTGTCATCGGTGATCTGGGCAGCGTCATTCAGCGGGACGTTGAAATCCACGCGCATGAAGACGCGTTTACCTTTCAGGTCAATATCACGAATGGATAATTTTGACATGGATAATTCCTTTCGTAGTAGTTAGGCGTCAGTGGTCAGTTGTCCGTCGTCAGTGGTCCGTCGTTCGTTGTAAACTGCTATCAATCTGACCCTGACCCGGAACCGGGCCTATTGATCGCAAGCATGCATTGAGTTTCGGCGCCAAGGCATCGACCAGAGGTTTAATCGTGTTTATCGACTCCAGGCTCAACAGATGCCGGCTGTGGGCACGCCTCAGCCAGTGTTTTGTTTCGTTCAAGGAGCCCCTTGCCATCTTCACGAAGCGACGGTTGTCCAGGTAGCTACCCCGCCCTACACCTTCGGCAATATTCGCCCCGATGCTGTCGGCAGCTCGCACAACCTGCCTTCCGATGGTATGCTTGGAGAAGTGGTCCCAGCACCCAACAACGGACCAGACTGCGTCAGCCAGTCGTTCGGCAAGCTTGTATACTTCCAGATTCTCGAAATTCGTCCGTGAGCTTTTCGGCGTTTCTGCTGCCATCGGTGCGGGCCTGCCCGCGAAAGCGACCGATGCTCGGTGGAAAGTCACGGCGAGCTTGGTGCTTGCGAGGTAAACCGAATCCAATTAGAACCGCGTCTCCGGCGGCGCTTCCGCTGCCAGTTGGCCGTTGAGCAGTGGACGTCACCGGTCAATTGCCGCGAACAACTGACGACGGACAACTGACAACGGACGTTTTTCCTTACAGGGTCTTCCCCACGAAGTTGATCAGGTCGCGGACGCGGCACGAGTAACCCCACTCGTTGTCGTACCAGGCGATGACCTTCACCAGGTTTCCGTCAATGACTTTGGTGAACCCGGCGTCGACCATGGACGAGTGCGGGTTGCCGGTGAAGTCTTTGGAGACCAGTTCCTCTTCCACGAATTGCAGGATGCCCTTCATGGGGCCTTCCGCGGCGGTCTTGAGGACGGCGTTCACAGCTTCCGTGGTGGTCGGCTTCTCAACTACCGCGACCAGGTCAACCACCGAAACGTCCGGGGTGGGAACGCGCATCGCATAGCCATCCAGCTTGCCCTTGAGTTCCGGGATCACAAGCCCGATAGCCTTGGCAGCGCCGGTCGTCGTGGGAATCATGGAGAGCGCGGCAGCGCGAGCCCGGCGCAAGTCCTTGTGGGGCAGGTCCAGAATGCGCTGGTCGTTGGTATAGGCGTGGATGGTGGTCATCGAGCCTTTGAGAATCTTGAAATTATCGTTGAGAACCTTGGCCGGAGGCGCCAGGCAATTCGTGGTGCAAGACGCGTTGGAGATGATATTGTGCTTGGCCGGGTCGTAGGCCTGCTCGTTGACTCCCAGAACGATGGTGATATCTTCACCCTTGGCGGGCGCGCTGATGATCACTTTCTTTACCGTGCCCTTCAGGTGCTTTTTCGCATCTTCCGCCTTGGTGAAGAGGCCGGTAGATTCAACTACAACCTCCACACCCAGCGACGACCAGTCAAGTTCGGCAGGATCCTTGGTCTTGAATACCCGGATCGACTTGCCGTTCACGGTGAGGGAGTCGGTGGCGAAACCGACTTCGGCGGCAAAGATGCCGAATATCGAGTCATACTTCAATAAATGGGCAAGAGTCTTCGGGTCGGTGATGTCATTGACCGCCACGATGTCAATCCCCTGATCGTCAAGCGCGGCGCGGAACAGGTTGCGTCCAATGCGCCCAAAACCATTAATTCCAACCTTAACAGGCATAAATAGTCCTCCATTGTTCTTAGTTGCAGACTCAAATCGAACCGAAAATCTTACGCGGGTTGTCCGCGGTTGTCAAACGCTATGCGCTGACCTCACACGGATAGCCGACATATCGTCACAGGCGGCGTGGAGGGGCTTATTGTCAGACTCTTGGCGGAGCCCCGACGGCAAGTCGAACTGCGAGGTCATGTAGCCGACTATTAGGCCATCACACCCTGGCCCGGGAGGCCGGAGTCTAGCTTCGAAATTCCCAGAAATGCGCGGATTCTTGGCTGTCAAGCGCGCTAAATGAGCCCTTTTGCGCGCAAAACTCGCCTTTCTTGCGCACACTCAAAAAGGTGACTTCCTTTATTTTCAAGGACTTCTTAGCTTCGTTCCCACTGTTTTCCATTTTTTGTAGCTTGCCGGATTTCCCCACGCGCCAGGGCAGGCCGGCTTTGCTTCTCCCTCCAGGGTGTCCTCTGCTCGCGCACGATATTTCGTTCACCATATAACAACGATGCTAGGCTATCACACATCTCGAAGTTTGTCAAGCGAAAAGCGCGGAAGGGGATCGATTCCGGGGTCGAATAGCGAAAACTGATTCGCGAAAGGACGTGTCGGTTTCACGCCAAGGCGCAAAGTACGCAAAGGCCGCAAATCGCTTGCGCGGTTTGATAGGATCAGAAGGGTTTGTCAAGGCGCGAGGGCGGCGGAGGGGAGGGTAGCAACGGGAATCGAACTCAGGTAGCGTCCCAGAAGTCGAGGCGGTCTTACGTCCCCATTTGGCGAGATAAACTCGCCGCTACGAGTTCAAACCCCGAAACTACCCGAGCGTACCACACATTTTGTCCCCTGCCTGCAAGGCCCACTCCAAAAGCGATCGGCCGTGTTGGGTCCGTCCGGGTCGAAGCCCTCCCTACACCTCCCCCGTCACTGCTTCGCTCCGCCCTGTTTCACCAGTTCCAGGTCAAGAGTGATTGCGACATCTTCGGAGACCATGGCGGCGGGAATGGCACCGACTCCGAAATCGCGCCGGTTTAGGGTGGCGGTCGCAGAGGCGCCCATATGCGAATTGCCACGTGGATCCTTGATAGGCTGGGACGGGCCTTCGACATCCAGCACAACTTCCTTGGTCACGCCGTGCATCGTGAGGTCGCCGGTTACCTTTAGCTTACCCGCTCCAGCAGGTTCGATCCGTTTGGATTTGAAAGTGATTGTGGGGAACTTCGCCACGTCGAAGAATTTCGGGCTGCGCAGATCGTTATCGCGCATCTCAACGCGGGTATCCGCCGACGCTGTATCGATCGTGGCTTCAATCGAGGATTTGGACGGGTCCGAGGGGTCGTATTGAAGTGTGCCGCTCAATTTGGTGAAGTTCCCGCGAACCGTAGAGATTCCCATATGGCGCACGGCAAACTGTGCTGCGGTGTGCGCCGGATCAAGCTGCCAGGTTTCGGTTTGGGCCGCCGCAACGACCGCTAAACCCATTGTTAATACTAAGATCCAAGCTTTCCGAGCCATCATGACCCTCCCTATTTGTGTCGTTCATCTGCTTCTCCACCCGCTCACGGCGACTTGAAGCTGCCACCATTCCGATTGTCGCAACGGATTTAGAAATATCAAGCCGCCTCGGTATTGGTTTGGCAGCCTCTAAAGCCGTTCTGTACAAACACGGATGAGAGCCTAGTCAGTAGCCAATATGACACTATTTTAGCCGGTCGACTGGACAATTTCAACCCACTTCACCAACTCGCTATACTATGGTGGAGAGGGGAGCGCGGATTCCAGCGGTCCCCAGAAACGGTGAAGATATGCGTGTCATTCGGAGCGGTCATGGGCCTGCGGCCCACCCATGGAGAAGAAAGTCGCTGTCATCCTGAGCGAAGCGAAGAATCTGCGGTTCCGGTCCGGGGCGAACTAATGCAGATTCTCCGCTTCGCTCAGAATGACAGACTTTCGAGAGAGCGCTAGGAATGACAGGGCATTTTCCAAGCCGGAGGGCTTTGTGACCGAACTTAACCCGCAGGGGAAACAGATGGCCGACGAGTCGATGGTGCGCAACCTTGACGCTCAGGCCCGGGCGATCTGGCCGCAGGAAGGCGCGCTATTTGGTCGCTACGCGCTGCCGGATGAGCCTTACATCCTCGATGCCGGCTGCGGGACGGGCGAGATTTCGTGGCGGCTGGCGGAACTTTTTCCACGCGCCCGGGTGCTTGGGGTCGACATCATCGACAGCCACTTGAAGCTCGCGCGGTCGCGGTGCCAAACCCTTGCACCGCGCTTGTCGTTCGAGCACCAGAGTGTGTTCGGGCTCGGCGCCTCCGCCCATGCTTTCGACCTCACGGTGTGCCGTCACGTGCTTCACTCGATTCCCTACCCAGAGCGCGTGCTCGCCGAGCTGGTGCGAGTGACGCGGCCCGGCGGCTACCTGCACCTGATTCCGGAAGACTACGGGATGATACATTTCCAGCGCGGGGCGCCTGATCCGCGAGATTTCTGGAACGAGGTCCCGGAGCGCTTCGGGGCCATGACCGAGACCGACCACTTCATCGGCCGCAACACCTATGGGATCCTCGCGGCGCTGAATCTCGAAGAAATCGCGGTGGACTACGTCATCGTTGACACACTTCGTGTGCCGCGGGAGACCTTCGCGGCCATTCTCGAGGCTTGGCGCGACGGCTACGCCGACCCAATCGATGAGATGTTGCCTTTGAAGCGAGACTCGGCCCGGGCGTATTTCAATCAGATGATTTCCAACGTCCGCGATCCACACGGATATGCGGTGTGGATGGTGCCGGTGGTCAGTGCACGAATGCCGTGTAGCCAGGCGAACGCGTCAGCCTCTTCCTAGGCGGCGATTCAAAGATTTCAGATTCCAAAAGCGTGCAACGAGAGGGAAGCGTGAAGCTTGAGACCTTCGCATTGCGCAAAGGGAAGCTCTCACACAGCGCGGCAAGGCCACGCTTCAGTCCGCACTCAATTCTCTTGTCTTGGAAAAATGTGCTATCGTTGGAGGCGATGCTGCTGGGGTTAAGAACGCAATGGCTCACGATACTGCTCGCACTTCAGATCCCGGCGGCGCCTCCAGGCGAAGTCACTAACGTCGAACTCCAGCCGGCTACAGTCCAGGCCTTCAATCGCTACGTGCAATTGACGGAAGCACGAATCAATGGAGAAGTCTCGACGCCTGAAAAGTTCCTGTATGTGGACGGACTTCCTCCAGAGAGCCGGTCGCAAGCCCTGGCCGCCTTGCAACGCGGCGAGGTGCTCATGGAGCGGCTTCGAACGTCGGACCGTTCCGGTCAGACAATCGAGGCGCCGGGGGGCCTAATCCACCATTGGCTGAGTGTGGTTTTCGTCCCCGGCGCTACATTTCAACAGGCCCTGGCGCTTATGGAAGACTACAATCACCACCAGGACGTTTATAGACCGGAGGTGGTGCGGTCGCGCCTGATCAGCAGGCAGGATAACGACTTCAAGATCTTCTACCGCCTGAGGAAAAAGAAGGTCATCTCCGTCACGCTAGATACCAATCACGACGTCCATTATTTCCCGGTAGATTCAAAACATTGGTACAGCCGGTCTTACTCGACTCGAATCGCGGAAGTGGTCGATGCCGACACGCCCAGTGAGCGTGAAAAACCCCCCGGACACGACGCAGGATTCCTTTGGAGAATGAATTCTTATTGGAAGTTCGAAGAGAAAGACGGTGGCGTGTACATCGAGTGCGAGTCCATTTCGCTGACGCGAGACATTCCCAAAGGACTAGGCTGGCTTATTAGGCCGTTCGTAACCGATATCCCCAAAGATTCCCTGCAGATGACCATGGACTCAACACGGGCAGCCCTGGCGAGCAAGAACGGAAAGTAGAAACTGGAAAACAGAAAGTAGCGCGGGGCTGCTTGTCAGCAGGCTGCTGAAAGACCCGTTCAGTGTGCCATTCCGAGGATCAATAGGCCGGCGGGTCGAGCTCGAGCAAGGGTGCGTTCGCACTCTGGCGTTCGGTCGCGATCCCGCGCACGGTCCTGGCCGCTCAATTTGGCTTGAATTCCCCCGGCTCAGCGCGTCGCTGCTGGCTGGCCATCCAGAGTTTGTTTAGTTCTTGCGCAGCATTGTCAGAAGCGGCTCGAGTGAGGAAAGAATACTCGACGACCGGCTGATCGCTGAGTGGAGCCAGCGAATCGACCACGTGAAACCAAATACGGCCGTTGCGTTCCCAAGAGATTACGTGATAGCGCAAGTCGACCATTACTTACCTCCTTCTTGGCATTCCGATTGAACCGTCGCCCGCGCCAAGCCGCGGACGCAACCCCCTAGACCCGGTCGCCGTAGGGATATGAATTTCATCCTCGAGGTCCTCGGGCTCGATAACATACACCCGTCCGCAGCGCAAGGCAACTGTTAGTTGGTTTGCAGTGCCAGCACCCTGCCTCCAGCCCCTCGCGCCTAGCCCTCTTTCTCCAACGGACCACGGACTCATGCCCATTTCTGCTCGAGCAAGGATTGGAGCATCGGCACCCAGTGTGTTGCACGACTTGACGCGGATTGAGGAAGGAGGGTCATTCGGATTTGTACGACTTGGGGGGCAACAGGAGTTGAATGCCGAAATAACCGATGAAATAGGACTGATTGGGACGGGTGGGCTCGAGGCTGCGCCCAGCCATAAGGAGAAAGATCACCGGGCGATGGATTTTGTACCGAGCGCCAAAGTCCAAAGTGGGCTGGTTGTCGAAAGGATGAAAGGCGCCTTGGGAATAGAGTTCCATGTCGATTTCGAGTTTTTTGGTGAGATCGTGCCCGAGGACGAGGCCGGTGATCCAGCCGTTCGGCCCTTTGTGGACAAACTGATAACCCATTTCGTAATCCACATCGATGGGGCCAAATGATTTGGAGAATTCGATGGGCATGAGGAAGGTATCGCTCGGGGAGGTGATTCCACGGCGGACGGCATGGTCGGGGTTGTTGAGGAAGAACTGGGGGAAAATCGAGATGGAGAGGCCGGACTCCCCGGCGTCGTAGAAACGCCACTTGACGCCGGGATTGGATTGGCCGAGGCCAAATTTCGTTGCGGATGAGGGATTTTGGAGGCGTAACCAGGCGTTTTCGTAAGTGAGCTGGATGCGATCGCCGATGCCGAAATTGATGTCGACGTCGGGAGTGTGAGAGACGGTCTGGTTGCTATAGAAAAAGGGCATGTAGCCGAGATTGATCTCCCATTGGAAAGGGCCGGGGGTGCCCGGATCATTGGTGTAGAAGGGCGGGCCGCCTTGGGCAAATGCGGAGACAGCAGCAAAGAGCAGGACGAAGAGGGAGATTAGGCTCCGCAACATAGCTTCCAGTGTTACCTGCCGACCACCAGGATGACAAACGAGTCGGGTTTCATTTTGCCGCGTCGCTCGCCGGGGGCCGGCGGTTCGAAGTCCGCCGCCGACAGGAAGATGTTGTGAGTTTTCTCGTCCAGGGCCATGGTGCGCGCGCTGCGTTTGGTGGGAACGTTCTCCACAACCGAGAACTTATCCGGCGAGTCTTCGTGCACCACGGTGAGAGTCCCGTCGCCATTGGAGGCAAAGGCGTAGCTCGTCTCGGGATCGAAACGGTTGGCATCCACGCCCTGGCCGATGGGCGGCGTAGCGACGACCTGTCCGCTATCCGCATCCACGACAGCCATCATCTGGTTGTGGCATCCCGCAAAGAGGCGGCGGTTTTGCGTATCCATCGCCAGGCCCGAGGGCTCCTCGCATGGGGCCAGCGGCCAGAGGTTCAACACCTTGAGGTTTTGGGCATCGAGCTGAACGATTTCGGACTTGTCCTCGATGTTGACGTAGATGTTCCCCTTGCCATCCGCCGCAGCAAACTCCGGTTTGCCCGGCAGATCGACCGTGCCGGCCACGCTGCCATCGGCAGCATTGATGGCAGTCGCGTTATTGCTGCGTCCGTTCATCGTGAAAACGCGCTTCGAAACGCCATCGTAAACAATTGCGTCCGGGTTGGTTCCGGTGCTCGGGGTGCCAAGGGTTTTCAAGGTCTTCAGGTCGAAGATGGTAACCGTGTTGCCGCGGCCGTTACTTGTGAAACCGCGTCCTAATTCCGGCGCCAGCGCAATGCCGTGTACGCCTTGGGTGTCAGGAATATCACCCACGAGTGTGTAAGAGTCAGTATCCATGACCTGGACATGGGTTCCGCGCGAGATGTAGAGGCGCCGTCCGCTACTATCCGCGGCGAGATAATCCCAGAAACCCTCGCCACCCACAGGAACAGTCTTAATGACGTGATAACCGGAACCGCCTGCTGATTGTCCGGCTGCACTGGAGCGTACGCCGGTAAAGAGGACAACTGCCAGAGCGACTACACCGATGCTTGCCAGGAGCGCGACGGTCTTGCGCATGGGGTTGGACCTCCTTGGGTAACTTAGGCTTAAAGTGTACACCTGATATCTGAAAATATCCTGAAGGTTAGCGGTGGCAGGGGCAGCCCTGGGCAGCCAGAAAGGTCGCTACATCGGTGCGCTGAGGCTAATATGCGCCGGGGTACGGCTTGGCAGCCGGGTCGTAATCTCTGCCGTACATATTCTTGTGATGGGTGAGAAGGTCACCGGACTCCGGCACGCGAACCTCCCCGATGGAAGTGGAGCCCTGCGAGAAGGCAACCCCTCGTGACATCGACTTAAGGGCCTCAGGGAGGCAGCGTTCATGCCAAACATTGAGTAGGTATCGGCCGGCGGGGACGGAGCTTATGGTCACCTCGCCTACCGCGTTGGAGACTGCGTAATAGGGATACTCGAGCGCGATGATCACAGCGCTCATTTCGGGATGGATGTTGCAGAAGATGTAACTCACTCCAGGCTTGTTGAAGGTTATGGCACGCGTGGCGCCGCCCTCATAGAGCCCCAGATCGAATCGCTTGCCTTCAAAAAGTGAGAAGACATTGTGAAAAAAAGGATCGTGGTTGGGGAATTCGACAACCGCACCCACCGGTACGATGAGGAGATGAGGTACGAACCGCTTGTTCTTTTGGACGAGTTGGAACCGGTGCGGCGTCGATTCGAGGCGTTCAGGAGGGAACTCGGAGGCGCCGGCAAGGGGAGTGAGGAAGACCACCGCGTTTGAGTTGTCAACGGACTTGCCACGACTAGCCGGTGCAAGCAGGGTGACGCGGCCCGTCACCGTCAGCCCTTGCGCCCCTGACCCGGTGCCTGCGGCCAGCGCCCAGACAAGCAAGAGCCAATAGCAGCAACGCCATGACGGGACTTTCATCGGATCAACTCCAACCAAGCAGCTGTCATCCTGAGCGAAGCGAAGGATCTCCGCGGTTCCCTCCGGTCCTGCGATCTACCACCAACTGCAGAGATCCTTCGCTTCGCTCAGGAGGACATATGCAACTTCCCTTACACAATCAGGCATTCATGCTACAGGCACGTCAAAACAGTGCGGCAGCCCCCAGTCCTACCTGGTTCGCCGTAAACAAGCCAGGATGAGTCTCCACCGTTCTCAGGCGGCGGTACTCGAGCGAGAAGATGAGATTCGAGCGGACGTGGTAGATACTGTTGAGAAACCAGCTCTGGTTTCTTCCGATCGCCAGGCTCTCGTAGCCCTCATCCTGGTAAGTGTATTGCAGGCCGGGCGTAGGAGTGAAATCTTCGCCATAAGCGCCGTTGAACTCGAGCTTGGGCAGCGCCATGAATTTCAATTGCGCCCATCCACCTGTGGAGCTGGGGGCGCGAATGGCGGTTTGCGGATCGTCCAGATAGCCGTAATACGCGATGCTTCGGCCTTCGCCGGCGCCCAATCCCCCAATCCCGCGGCCACGGTAAAACTCTCCGGTCAACGATAACCGTTGGCTGAGGGGGAGGCTCCAGTCTGCGGTTCCTGCCCACGTATCCACCATGCGGCCATAACCCCAGTTCTGACGCGCATAGTAACCGCCCGCGCCAATCGATGCCGGCCCGAAGGGCGAGCCGTGTGTCCAGGCAACTCGAGCGGCGTAGGCGGGTTGTCCCGATTTCTCTCCAGCCTCCGCCGCACGATAATAGGGATCGGCAGGGATCTCGCCGGTCAGCGGGTCCATGAGCCCTCCTTCGAGCGATACGCTCGACCCCTCGGTCAGGGAGATGCGATGCTCGATGTAGATTTGCGGAGTCCAAACCCACAAGTTGCCAGCGGAGGATAAAGCGGGGTTGGCTGCCGAAACCAGCGAGGTCGGCGAAAGAGGAGAGAAAAACGGATCTTCTTGTCCGGCCACGACGGATGTCTTCTCCCAATCCAGTCGCAAGCCCGCGGTGCGCATGCGAACCAGGCCGGTTGTAATTCCATAGGAAGTGGACGGGAATCCCCCGAAGAAATCCATCTGAATTTCGGCGCTGCTTCGCGCCCCGGCGATGCTCGGCCCGAACACTTCAAGCCCTACAAGCGATTGCCTGGCCGTTGCGCCGAAGCCGGCATTTGTGCCGGAGTCATATTGAGGGGTAGCGTACTCGGGCACATCAAAGTTGCTTGTGGCCCCGCGGGTGGTGAAGGCATTCAGGAGCGCCATGCCGGAAAGCCGCACACGGTATTTTGAGCCGCTCTCCACCTTGGTCTGATACTGGTCATCGACTTTCGCACTGAGCAACTGGTGCTCCTCTTCCATCTTGGAGACTCGCGCCTCGAGTTGCGGGACTTCAGCCTCACGGCTAGCCGCCGCGGGTGGAACGGGGGAGGCTTGAGCCTTTTCCTGGCCGGTGCCTGCGGCCAGCTCGCCCTTGATCGCCGAGAGTTGCTCTCTGGCCGCTTTTAGATCCTGCCGAAGCTCCACGAGTTCCGTGCGCGTCGCTGACACCTCCGCGCGCATCGATTGAAGAGCGGAGCTCAGTTCCTGGATTTGGTCGTGAAAGTCGGTCGGGCCGGAGGGAGTGGGGCGTGCCTCCGTAGGCTTAGCTGCGGCCGGTTGCTCTTGGGAAGAACCGGTAAAGGTCGTCACAAGAAACACCGCGAGCAAGGCGCTGGCGACTTTCGATGGGCGATTCAAGCAGGGCAGCTCCATTGGACCTCCTTACTTCAAGACGCGAAGTCAACAGTCGAGGAGTCGAGAAGTTGGCGTGTGCTGCCCCCTTTCGTCACCTTGACCTTCAAGCCCGCAATTTCTTTCCGCTCCCGCCGCTGCAGCAAGAGAGGAGGCTTCGAAACCAGTTCAATCGTGTTTGCCCAAGACACCTTTATTATCTAACACTATTGCCACAAATCCTAAGAGCTTTGCGGAACTCACCAAAGCGAGTCGCAGCTCGGGAGTCTCGCCCGCACCAGCCCTCGAGGCAACGCCGAGTGGAATCTCGTTATCCTAGGGTATACTTGGGGAATAAGCGGCGCCTGCCGCCAGGGCTAAATCGTTCCCGGAGGAAAGCGAGGTTTCTGATGCCATCGGTCTTACTCATCGAGGACGACACAAGGATTCACAAGACCCTCAGGGTGCTGTTTGAATCGGAGGGCTATGCTCTCAAGGTGGCCCCGGACGGCGTTTCCGGAGTCGAGGCCTTTCGCAGCGCCAAGCCCTCGGTTGTAATCCTGGATCTTAAGTTGCCCAAGCTGTCGGGACGTGATGTTCTGCGCGAGATCAGAAAAGAAGCAGCATCCCAGCCGGTCATCATTCTGAGCGCCGTCTCTGAGGAGGTTGACAAGGTCTTACTGCTGGAACTGGGCGCGGACGACTACGTCACCAAGCCATTCAGCCCCAAGGAACTGCTGGCGCGTGTTGGCGCCGTGATGCGCAGGGCGGAAAGAACCCTTCCCAGCGATGCCTACAGTTTTGGGGATGTGGTGGTGGATTTTGCAAGAATGGAAGTCACTCGGGAGGGCAAACCGGTCACGCTAACTGCCCATGAGTTTAAGACACTGAAGTATTTCACCCAGAACCCGGAACGGGTGCTGTCGCGCGACGAGTTGCTCAACCAGGTCTGGGGTTACGAGTGCTATCCCTCCACACGCACCGTGGACAATCACATTCTTAGACTGCGGCAAAAACTCGAAAAAGACCCTGTGAACCCCTTGCACTTTCGCACCGTTCACAAAGTTGGATATAAGTTCGTGCCGTTTTTGAAACCTGCGAATGCGGGCTGACCCTAGCCCGCAGGAGGTCGTTCCCAATGGTCATGGGTCTTCGACCCACCCCAAGGAATGAGAATTACATACGTCGTCGCCCCCGTGAAAGCGGGGGCCCATTGGTTGTCCGGAATACTATGGATTCCCGCTTTCGCGCGAATGACGTGGTTTTCGAGAGACCGAAGCGATGCGTGAGCTGACCAAAATCCGGGAGTGGTATTCAGGAATCAGTCGTAGGGGCCGCCTGCGCACCAAGTTTCTGCTGTCCTTGCTTCTCATTTCCGCTTCTTTAACCTGTTCCACTCTGCTGGTAGTCCGGCATCGGCTGCAAATACAGATCAGAGAAGAGATTCGCCAGGACCTGCAAAACTCCGTGGTCACTTTCCAGATCTTTCAACGGCAGCGCGAGATTGGGTTAGAAGGCTCGGCCGCGTTGGTAGCTAATCTGCCTATCATCGAAGCCCTGATGACGTCCAGGGACGCAGCAACAATTCAAGATGCCTCGGCCGCGCTGTGGCGAAAAACCGGGGGAGACTTGTTCGTGCTGGCGGACCGCAAGGGGCAGTTGATGGCGCTCCATGCCGTAAATCCCAGCATTACCCCGGCGCAAGCGGGCGAAATGCTGCAACGATCGCTCCGCAGCGGAGAAGCGCGCGACTGGTGGTTTGGCGGCGGACGCTTGTTTCGCATCTTCATGCGGCCTATCTACTTCGGGGAACCTGCTAACGGCACAGAACTCGGTGTTCTGGTACTGGGTTCGGAGATTAATGAGCAGGTTGCCGAGGACATCCGCCAGGTGGCTTCAAGCCAGGTCGCATTTCTTTACGGGCCCACAGTCGTGGTCAGCACTCTATCGGGCGGGCAAAGACATGATTTGGGCAAGCTGGCCTTGCAGCCAGGAACCTCAACCACGCAGGTCAATCCTGGACCGTCCAGGCTGGACGTGGCTCCCGCGGATGTGGAACTTGGCCACGAGAAGTTTCTTGCCATGTCCACTAATCTCCCACCTAGCAGTTCGCTTCCTGCCAGCCTGGCGGTTCTCAGATCCTACGACCAGGCTGCCCGGTTCCTGAAGAGTCTCAACCGCTGGCTTTTCGGTCTAGGCTTGACCGCAATTCTGGCGGGGAGCCTGCTGGTATTCCTGATTTCGGACACCTTCACTCGTCCGCTGGCCAACCTGGTGAGGGGCGTGCATGCACTCGAGGAGGGCAACTTCAACTATCCGCTCGAGGCGCAAGGAAAGGATGAAGTGGCCGAGCTGACTCAATCGTTTGTCACCATGCGGCGCACCCTCTGGAGCGCCCAGCAAGAGTTGCTGCGGGCGGAAAGGCTAGCCACTGTCGGGCGCATGGCCAGCACCATCTCCCACGATCTGCGTCATTCGTTGACCACCATTCTCGCCTACGCGGAGTTTCTCTCTGAAGGAGGACTCACACAGGTTCGGCGCCTTGAGTACTACGAAGAGATACGCCAAGCAGTGAATCAAATGACGGATCAATTACGGGCTCTGCTGGAGTTCTCGAGGGTCAAGATGGTGAACCGGCCCGTCCGCGCCAGCATCGTGCCGGTGATTGAACGCGCTCTACACAGCGTCAAGGCGCGCCCGGCCTTCAGCAGTATCAAGGTGACGACCTCATTTGAAGGCGGAAGCGAAGGCTGGTTTGACCCCGCCAGCCTGGAGCGAGTTTTTCACAATCTACTGCTCAATGCCTGTGAGGCCGCGCCGCCTCAGTCAGGCCGCGTGCGAGTGGCGACGCGGGAGACTCCCGCAGGGCTTGAGATCCGCGTGACCGACAACGGCAGCGGCATTCCCTTGGAGATTCGCGATACGCTCTTCCAGCCCTTTGTGACCGCAGGCAAGGACAACGGCATCGGACTCGGACTGGCCACTGTCCACAAGATCGTGCAGGAGCACCAGGGACTGGTTGAAGTGGAATGTACCGGCCCGGAGGGAACCGTACTGCGCGTCCTGCTCCCGGAGGTTCCCTCCGAAGCCCGGGTAGCCAGCGGCAATACTCTCTGATAACTCCACATGAAGAACCTGCCGTGTCCTCAGTCAGCAGGCAGCGTAGGCTGCTGACTCCTCCCGACGCCGTCGCGCGCTCCCCTTGGCGGACACTGAACTTCCTGATACGAACTTTTTACCCTCTATAGACATCTTGATGACACCTCGAGTGCCTGTGGCGGACTAATGTGAAGAGGTAATGCCCAACTTGTAAAGATGGGAAATCAATCAAGGGAGGGGAAAGTATGGAAAGGAAAATGATTTCTGTGTCGCTGGCGGCGATGGGGCTGCTTCTACTCGCAGCCAGCTTTGCCAGTGCGGCGAGTTTCTTCAACCAACCCGGAAACATCTTGATCTCTGACCAATTCAACAATCGGGTGATCGAAGTCGATCCCCGGACCAAGAATACCGTCTGGCAGTTTGGCAACGGATCAAGCGTGGCGGGGCCGCATTCGGTCGTGGCGCCCAACGACGCGGAACGCGTCGGCAATCTGACGCTGATCTCGGGCACCGGCGCCCCCGCGACCTCTGAGGCGATCTGCCCTGACGGGTGTGCGGACAACCGGGTTTTCTTGGTGAATCAATCCGGACGCATCGTATGGCAGTACGGGCAGGCCGGCGTGACCGGCGCGGGCTTCAACGAATTGAATACGCCGGTCCAGGCGACCTTCCTGCCGAGCACCAATATTCTGATCACCGACCAGGCGAACAATCGCGTGATCGAGGTGACACTGCGCCACCAGATCATCTGGCAATATGGGATGACTGGAGTCCCTGGCAATGGTTTTAACCAACTAAGCAACCCGAACAGTGCCGAACTGCTGGAAAACGGAGATGTCCTGATCGCGGACCAGGGCAACAACCGGGTGATCGAGGTGAACCGCGAAAAGGAAGTGGTGTGGTCCTACAATAATTCGGGGGATCCCACCTTGCTGAATGCCGCCGCCTTCGCCAGCCGGCTCCCCAACGGCGATACGCTGATTACCGACTCGAATAACAATCGCGTGTTCGAAGTGGATATGAACGGCAACCTTGTCGGCTCTTACTATTCCACCGCCTCGGCCACCGTGCCGAATCCGCTTCCCACTCGCGCCGTCCGCCTTTTCAATGGCAATACGCTGATCAGCAACCAATTCGCCGGCCAAGTGATTGAGGTTAATCCCGAGGGGAACATCGTGCTCAGCTTCGGCACGCTCGGAGTGAACGATAACGCTCCGGGCGACCTCAACGCGCCCTACGACGCCAAGGAGATCGGCGACTACTTCGGCCTCACTCCGCCCTTTGTGGATCCGTTCGCAATTGAACGCATGCTCTCTGTGCTGGACGGCAATTAAGTGGGGGAGCAGGCCGCTAAAGAATTCACCACACCGCGGCATCAGACCCAACCAAAAGCAGATTCTTCGCTACGCTTCGCTCCGCTCAGAATGACATGTCATCCTGAGCGAAGCGAAGGATCTGCTTTTCTTCGCGCGCCGCGGCGGGACTCACCCTTCGTAGTGCGGAGAACACCGAGAAAACTGCCCAGGGTATTCTCTGCGAACTCTGTGGCCTCTGTGGTGATTCATCAAGAAGCCTTGGGCAGATGCGCCAGCGACGCCTTGATCTTTTCTTCCGGGTATTCGTAATCGGCGAGTTCGCCCGCGAAGTATTTTTCGTATGCGGCCATGTCGAAATGGCCGTGCCCGCTCAAATTGAAGAGGATGGTCTTCTCTTTCCCCTCCTCTTTCGCCTTCAGGGCCTCGTCGATCGCGCAAGCGACCGCGTGGGAGGTTTCAGGGGCAACGATGAGGCCCTCGGCGCGGGAGAAGGTGATAGCAGCTTCGAAACATTTAAGTTGCAGGTAGCTCACCGCTTCGACCACGCCTTCGCGGTGCAAAAGGCTGACCAGTGGCGCCATGCCGTGGTATCTCAATCCACCGGCGTGAATGCCCGCTGGAATAAAGTCGTGCCCCAGAGTGTCCATCTTCAGCAGCGGCGTCATCCCGCTCTTGTCTCCAAAATCGTAGGCATAAACGCCTTTTGTCATGGTCGGGCATGCGGCAGGCTCGACCGCAACCAGGCGGATTTGCTTCCCAGCCGCTTTGAAGGGCACGAAGGGAAAAGCCAGGCCGGCAAAGTTGCTTCCTCCGCCGCAGCAACCGATCACCACGTCCGGGAAGGCCCCGGCGAGCTTCAATTGAGCGATCGCCTCTTGCCCGATGACGGTCTGGTGCAACAGAACATGATTGAGCACGCTGCCCAGTGAGTAATTAGTGTCTTTGCGACCCGCCGCATCTTCGACCGCTTCGCTGATGGCAATGCCTAAGCTGCCCGGGCAGTCCGGATCCTCGGCGAGAATCTGCCTTCCGGCGGCAGTCTGGTCACTGGGCGATGGAATGCACTTGGCGCCCCAACACTGCATCATGGTGCGCCGGTGCGGCTTCTGATAGAAGCTGCACTTCACCATATAAACCATGCACTCCTGGCCGAATACATTGCACGCGAACGCCAGAGCGCTTCCCCATTGGCCGGCCCCAGTTTCTGTGGAGATGCGCTTAATGCCTGCCACCTTGTTGTAGTAGGCCTGTGCCGTCGAGGTGTTCAGCTTGTGGCTTCCTGCCGGCGAGACGCCTTCGTTCTTGTAAAAAATCTTCGCCGGAGTTCCCAGGACTTGCTCCAGCCGGCGCGCCCGGCACAGCGGCGTTGGTCGCCAGAGCCGCAGGATGTCGAGCACGGGCTCCGGAATCGGAATCGTCGGAGCAGCCGAAACCTCCTGCTCGATCAACTGCGGCGGGAATATTGCCTCCAGGTCGCCGGGTCCCGCGGGCTTCAGCGTCCCGGGATGAAGAGGGGGCGCCAAGGGCGCCGGCAGGTCAGGAACGACGTTATACCAAGTCTTTGGGATTTCACTTTCAGGCAGAAGATATTTGTTTTCGCTCATGAATTCGCTCCGAATTAAGGTCGCACCGCCCTGGCGGCTGCCCCCGCGCCGTCAGAACATGTGGTGAATTTAAGATGCCGAGGATAACACAAAACGCTTTTCTTCGGGAAAGGATCGCGAGCACTTCATGACTTCGACCCAGCCGGCATCTCATCACCTTCGCGAGGCGGTTCTCCTCTGCGACGCCTCATGATCCTGTCGAAAGTCCTGAAATCGGCTCGCGCTCGCCGGTCCTCGAAAAACCGGGCGGTTTGGAGAGCCGAAACCTTTTCGGCGACCGCCGTGGCTACGAATTGGTTGATGCTCGTTCCGTCCTCCCTGCTCAACCTTTTGACGGCTTCCTTGAGCGACCGCGGCAAGCGCAGCGTGTAGGTTCTTGTTTCTCTCACGCCTTAATTCTCCTGATAGCTTCTCGCGGAAGAAGGAGATTATCATAATCTTCATGACCCGGTCGGCACATCTCATCATTGTCGCGGCTCTCTTGTCAGTCGTGCCGCGCGTTGCCCGGGCCGAAGAGCTTGCACGAATCTATGTCTATGTGCAGCAGGAAACGCCGGCCAGATCGTGGTTTCCGGTCTCGTGCGACGGCGCTGTGGTTGCTGAGATAAAGCGGGGAAAATTCTTCGCCATTATCGTCACGCCGGGCCGACACATGCTGAGCGAGGAGAAGGGCGTGCCCTCGTTTGTCGATGCGCGCGCGGGCCGAGACTCATTCATTCGCCTCAACTGGCATATCGAAGTTGGGCAGTCTGCCATACCCGTTTGGGAGAGCGTGGCTCCCTCCAGCGCACGAAGAGACATGCTCGATTTGACTTATATCGACGTCGGCAGGGTTCTCTCGAAGTCAGTACCGAAGAAGGATCCTCGCGGGCCACCTCGCCTGACCCGAAGGGGCGCAACTAATGATGAGTAGCGCGGCCCTCCTTCCGAGGTCGTAGCTTCTTCTCGCGTGCGTGAACCGGCCGCGGACCGCAGGAGCGGCGGTCCGCGCTACGTCGGAGTCATGGGATAAGGCGACAGCCGGTTAACTCTCCAGCGCCTGCCGGCAATACGCGTAGCAGTTCTTGACTTCCGTGATTGTGTCAAACTTCGGCGGTTCACCGTATTCGTACTCGATATTGGCGGGGATTTTCCATTTGTTGTCGCGCAGCAAGCAGAGAACCTCTTTAATGGGCGTGTCACCCTGGCCCAAGGGCAGGTTGGCTCCGTGGTTCTTCTTGCGGTCTTTGATGTGCAGCGTGACAATCTTCTGATGGTGCTCGCGAATATAAGCAACGGGGTCGCCGTTGGCAGCCACGAAATGGCCGATGTCAAGATTGACGCCGATATACTGCGACGCACCCTTCATGGCGCGCGCAAATGTTTCAGGCGTGGAGAATTCATCCGGGTCGCGGGTATCGTCATGGCCGTGGAAACCCACCATGATCTTGTATTTTTGCGCATACTGGTCAACTCGTGGTGCCACACTCACATTGGATGAAGACGTGATGTATTTGACGCCGAGCGCCTGCGCGGCCTTGAAACCGGCCTCGATTCCCGCGTCTGTAACGCCTTTACGAAAAGCATAAGTGAGAGCATAAATCCTCACGCCGCCGTTATCGAACTTAGTGCGGATCTCGTGAAAATAGCTGGCAGGCGCGGCAACCCACCATTTCTCCTGCTCCCGCTCCTTTATATTGGCTGGCACTACGTGCCCATCAAACAGTTCGCACTCGCCCAATCCCACCGTCTTGAAAGCCTGGATGGCAGCGTCCAGACCCATGTCCCGAAACGAATAACTCTGCGCGCCGATCTGGACTCCGCGGACTACGGAGTCAATGTAAGACGCGCTACAGCCATTGCGGCTGACAGCCCACAAACCGGCAGAGCCTCCAATCAGAAGCTTCCCCACGTCCCGACGTGATATCAAAGCCATAAAACCTCCTTGGAGTCTTAGAACTATCGGCGGTTAGTATAAGAAGCCGGACCGCATCTTGCAAGCGAGCACAATGGGTAAAGGGTAAAGGATAAGGGGTGACGACGGTCGGACCGCCCGCAGTTCCGCATGATTACATCAGACGGCACGTTTGGCCTTTACACTTTGTCCTTTACCCTTTACCCTTTAACCTTCACCTTTTGAAAGGAGCATCCCTTTGAGATCAGCCGCCAATCGTCTTTGCCTGGTTGCTGTTTTGGTTTGTGCAGGTTGTTTTTTTGCCGCCAGGGCCAGTGCGCAGTCCGGAGGTTCCTGGCCGTCGGATGCGAACCAGTACCGATTCCACATGATCGGCAACGCGCATATTGACGCCCCATGGCTCTGGCCGTGGTCGGAGGCCATGTCCGTTGCGCTAAGCACGTTTCGCTCTGCGCTGGACCGCATGAACGAGTATCCTGACTTCACTTTCACTGCGAGTTCCGCTCAATTCTACGAGTGGGTCGCGGAAACTGACCCCGAAATGCTCGCAGAGATCCGCAAGCGCGTAGAGGAAGGGCGATGGGACATCGTAGGCGGCTGGTGGGTTGAGCCGGACGTGAATATCCCGAATGGCGAATCGTTGGTCCGGCAAGGGCTCTACAGCCAAAGGCTGTTCCAGCAGTTATTCGGACGCATGGCCCAGGTGGGCTACAACCCCGACTCCTTCGGCCATACGGGAACCTTGCCGCAGATCCTCAAGCTCGAAGGCATGCACGCCTATTGTTTCATGCGTCCCCAGGCTCACGAGAAGAAGCTTCCCGCCGACCTTTTCTGGTGGGAGGGCGCCGATGGGAGCCGCGTCCTCACTTACCGCATCCCGTTCAGTTACGGGATTGATGAGCATATACAGCAAGAGGTCAGCCACTTCATCACGGAATTGAAGGAACCTACCAAAGAGCTGATGGTGTTTTACGGCGCCGGCGACCATGGTGGCGGGCCCGCCAAGGAGAATATCCAAGCGATCCTGGACATGCAGAAGATGGCAGGCGCGCCGGCATTCGTTTTCAGCACCCCGGACCGCTACTTTGATGAGGTCGGTAAACTCGCCGGCCTGCCGGTGGTGGCGGACGATCTTCAGCATCACTCGGTGGGCTGTTACACGGCCGAGACTGAGGTCAAAAAAAACAACCGAACTGCGGAAGCCGCTCTGACGACGGGCGAGAAACTCGCGGCCCTCGGTTCCGTGGTTGCCGGATTTGGCTACCCCAAGGCCGACTTCACGGCTGCCTGGAAAAGGGTGCTGTTCATACAATTTCATGACAGCATGGCCGGGACCGCGCTTCCGGAACATTATGATGTGGCCCGGGAAGCCCACGGACGCGCTATCGACATCGCCGGTCAGGCGATGAACAAGGCGGCGGAAAAGATTGCCTTTCAGGTTCCGACGCAAGACCCAAACTCCGAATACCTGGTGGTGTTTAATCCCCATGCCTGGAACGCCAAGCTCAACGTCGAATACGATGTGGGCTGGGGTTTCGAGTACAAGAAGGGCGCACAACCAACGTCCGTGCTGGAAGATGAGAATGGCAACAACATTCCCCACCAATGGATCCAGGCGACGACGGTGGTGGACGATCGCATGCGCGTCGCGTTTCAGGCGCCGGTGCCCGCTTTCGGATACCGGCAATTCCGGTTGCGAAGCAGCCAGTCTGCCGCACCGCCTGTCTCGGCCGTGCATGCCACCGAGCGCGAGTTGGAAAACGAACATCTGCGTGTCACGTTCGCGGACGACGGCAGCCTGACGCTGCTCGACAAGGATACCGGGGCGCAGGTTTTCAAAAGCGGCGTGGGTGGAGCGCGGGCGATTGTGCTGGACGACCCCAGCGACACCTGGAGCCACGACGTGCGCTCCTACGCCAAGGAACTCGGCGTATTCCGCAACGCGCGCTTCCGGGTGCTCGAGAACGGCCCGTTGCGCGCTACCCTCCGTGTGCGCACGAACTACGGAGCGTCTTCGCTTCAGACGGACTGGCTGCTTTACTCCGGCGCCCGAACCCTCGAGGCGCGCGCGGCGCTCGATTGGCACGAACATCGCAAAATCTTGAAGTTCTCTTTCCCCGTAGATGTGCAGGATCCCAAGCCCACCTACGAAATTGCCTACGGATACAAGGTGCGCCAGGCTAACGGCGCCGAAGATCCCGGGCAACGCTGGATCGACCTCTCCGGGCGCCGCGCCGCAGGCGAGTACGGGCTGGCCGTCATCAACGACGCCAAGTACGGCTACAGCGTGCAGGGCAACGATATGCGCATCTCCATCACCCGCGGCGCAGTCTACGCGCAACACCGGCCCCGCCAACTCGAGCCCAACGGCGAGTACATCTGGCAGGACCAGGGCGTGCAAACCTTCCGCATGCTCCTCGTGCCTCACACCGGCGCTTGGCAGGACGCGGGCATTGTGCGCATGGCAGAGGAGTTTACGGCCCCCATCCCGATCATTTATCAGGGAATCCATCCCGGCACACGGCCGCTATCCGCTTCTTTCCTTTCTGTGGATGCGCCGAACGTGGTCGTCTCGGCGGTGAAGAAATCAGAAGACGGCGATGACCTCATCGTCCGCTGCTACGAAACCTCCGGCCGCCCGGTGACGGCTAACTTGGATTTGGGATTAGTGAACCGCCGCTGGACCGGAAACTTCCGTGCACTCGAAATCAAGACGCTGCGCGTGCCGCTCAACGGGGGAGAGATTCGCGAAGTTAACGTGCTGGAACAATGATTGACGATAGTCGATGGACGATTGCCGATTGAAAGGCAATGCACCCCCTCGGCTGCGCTCGGCATGAGCGTCGTATACTAGGTGGGGGTCTCGTATGCTGCTCGAACTCCACCAACTTCAAAGACTCGACGACTACCGTTGGCTCGTGCCCAGGGGAACCAAGCCCGGCATGCTTACCGATGCGCTCATTTACACTGACGAGCGTCTGCTGGTGGACATACTCCAAGACCTCTGTCTCGAACAAGCCATGAACGTCGCCATGCTTCCGGGCATCGTGGGCCGCTCTCTGGCCATGCCGGACATCCACCAGGGTTATGGATTCCCCATCGGCGGCGTGGCCGCCACTCTGCCGGACGAGGGCGGCGTGGTTTCACCCGGCGGAGTGGGCTTTGATATCAACTGCGGTGTGCGTTTACTCGCCAGCACCCTGACGCGCGACGAGGTCCGGCCGAAAATCAAAGAACTGGTGAACCAGCTTTTCCGCGACATCCCTTCGGGCGCGGGCCAGAGCGGGAACATCCGGCTCTCCTACCAGGAACTCGACAAGCTGCTCAAAGACGGCGCCGGCTGGATGGTCGAGCATGATTACGGCTGGCCGGAAGACCTCGACACCTGCGAGGAAAACGGCGCCATCGAAGAAGCCGACCCCGCCATGGTCAGCGACCGGGCCAAGAAGCGCGGCCTGCCCCAGGTGGGAACGCTCGGTTCCGGCAACCATTTCCTGGAAGTTCAGTACGTCGAGCACATCTTCGACCCGGCTTCGGCTCAGGCGATGGGGCTTTATCTGGACGAGATCGTGATCTTGATCCATTCTGGTTCGCGCGGCCTCGGCCACCAGGTCTGCACCGACTACCTGCGCGACATGGATGCCGGCATGCGCCGCTACGGCATCGACGTGCCCGACCGCCAACTGGCGTGCGTACCGGTGCACTCGAAGGAAGGCCAGGAATACCTCTCGGCGATGCGAGCCTCGGCGAACTTCGCCTGGGCCAATCGCCAAGGCATCACCCACTTTACCCGCCAGGCCTTCAAGCGCATTTTCGGCCAGCAGGAAGAGTTGCGCGTCGTTTACGACGTTTGCCACAACATCGCCAAGCTCGAACGTCATTCCGTAAACGGACGGGACCGGAAAGTGATGGTGCACCGCAAGGGCGCCACGCGGGCCTTTCCCGCCGGGCGGCCGGAAGTGCCGGACGTTTACAAATCCTGCGGCCAGCCGGTGCTGATCCCCGGCTCGATGGGGACGGCATCTTACGTTCTGGTGGGCGCCGAGGGCGCGATGCAGGAGACCTTCGGCACCACCTGCCACGGAGCGGGGCGCGTGATGAGCCGCACCGCCGCCAGGAAATCCCCCTTCGCCCAGAACGCCCGCCAGCGCCTCGAGGAGCAGGGCATCATCGTGCGCGCCGAGTCCCGCGACGGCATAACCGAAGAAATCCCCGAAGCCTACAAGGACGTAGACGAGGTCATCGACGTGGTTCACAACGCGGGGTTGGCGAAACGCGTGGCGCGGCTGAAACCGATGGGGGTGATTAAGGGATGATTACACCACTGAGGCGCGGAGGGACAGAGAGAAAGCCTTTTTCGTCAGCCCTCCGCGACTCTGTGCCTCAGTGGTGATAAGGTTTTCGTTTCTTTCACCGCCTCTCGCTGGGCAGATTCACTTCCCCTCTTCTTCCTTAAGCTGCTGCGCCAGATAGTTCTGCATTCCCAGCTGTTCGATGAGGCCGAGCTGTTCCTCGAAGAAATCCACGTGGCCTTCTTCGTCGGCGAGGATTCCCTTCAGGAAATCGGCCGTACCGTTATCGGCTGCCTTGCGGCAGGCGGCGATGGCCTCGTTATAATCCGTCACCGCGCCGAGTTCAAGGGCCAAGTCGTTCTCGAGTTGCTGTTTCACATCCTTCCCGATATTGAGCTTGGGCAGTTCACTCACGTTTGGCGCTCCCCCCAGGAAAAGCATGCGCTCGATGAGTTCTTCCGCGTGCTTCATCTCATTGATGGATAGTTTCTTGACGCGCTTGCTGAGCAGCTCGTAGCCCCAGTTCTCACACATTTCACTATGCAAGAAGTACTGGTTTAGTGCGCCCAATTCCTCCTCCAGCATATCTTGCAGAACCTTCAAAACTTCCGGTTTACCTTTCATGAGTCCTAGCCTCCTGTTATGAATCAGCCTGCTTTGAAACGGTGTAGGGGTAGGGCGTGCCCTACCCCCGTTGGGACCAGCACAAATGCGGGGACGGCAAGCCGTCCCCCTACAAGTGAGTGGCGTTCACGTCTCGCTCGGCGGCTTGGCGTTTTCGTCCTTCTCTTGCACGTGCGCCAGCAGCTTACGGACGCTATTGGCAAGCTGCACGACCTCGCCTTGCCCCTCCACGTCAAACTCGATAGCGTAATTCCCGACCGCCGCTCGATCCACCGCCGCCTTCAGAGCCACCAGCGGCTCCACCACCCTCCGCGGCAAGACGAAGCTTACCCAGATGCTCAAGAGGATCGTCAGAAAAGAGACAGTGCTCAGCACCCACTCCGCCCGCCGCAGCAAAAGCCGCGCCCTCGCATGATCCCGCTGCACGCGCTGCCAGCTTCGAGCCTCAAGCTCCGACGACTCCTTCACAACCGCTGAGCTGGAGGAGTTGAGGTCGGCAGAGATCTGGCGGAAAGCCGGATCCTCGGCCGCCAGCGAGGCCGCCACCTGCTCGTCAAGCGAGCCCAGGCGGTTGTGGAGTTGTTCCATCAAAATTGTGCGGTTGGTGTGGTTCGAGCCCTTTAACAAGCTATCCAGGTCTCGGGTGTAAGCCCGGATCACATCGCGAACATGCTGTGCCGGCGCTTCGTTCACTTCCGCCCGCCGCGCCACGGCCACCGCCATGCGCTGTTGATAGAACTCCCCCTGAGCCCGCATCTTCTCGAGGGCCACTCGCTCGTCCGGCTGTAGCTTTAGGCACGAATCGATGATCTGCTGCATCCTGGCCAGCGCCTGGCGGTTTGCGTCCAGTTCCACCGGGTCATAGAGGAGGAAATAACTCCGTTCCGCCCGCAGCGCCTCCAGCATTTCCAGCGAGATCTGTTCCGCCTGCGTGGCCATCGGGGCATCGACGCTGACGATGCGGTCAACGATCCACCCCATTGCAAAAATGTAGTAAACCGTCAGAAGAATGACCGGCGCCAGGATCAACCGGACCAGGAACAGGCTATAGGCGACCCCCCGGCGTAGAGAAGTGCCGCGGGCAAAAACCGTGAACGGTTTTCGAGCAACCCATGTCATCCTTGGTGCTATACGCATAGTTCGAGACGCGCCAACGTGATTTCCCCCCAACTCTCATTAGACTACGATGAGTGGGATTGTAACCCAAAATCAGGCTCCCCGAGACGAATTCTATGGGCAGGCCGGGGAGGGCCTTGGCGGGGCGGTGGGCAGGGGCGCAGCCGAAAACGGAACTTTCACGGACCCGGAGGCGTATAGAGGATTGAATCCAAATCCGGGACAGGAGGCGAACATGTTCTGCCCACAGTGTGGAAAAGAATTTACGAGCCGGGTGAACTTCTGTTGCCAGTGCGGGACGGCGCTTTTCAACCCGCCCGCGCCCCGAAAACCTCTCTCGCGCTCTCGGACCGACCGGAAGATCGCCGGTGTCTGCGCGGGCTTCGCGGACTACCTGGACATCGATCCCAGTCTGGTTCGGATCCTATGGGTCGCCCTGGTGGTCTTCGGCGGCTGCGGCTTGCTCGCCTACGTCATCGCCTGGATCATTATGCCCGAGGGGAAGGTCCCGCAAATCAGCCCTGCCCCCGCGCCGGGGGCGTCGACGCAAGCTGCTGCCAACCGCGGCACTGTCTCAGCCTGAAGCAGCGGCGGCTCTAGGCCGCCACTTTGCGTGGAAAACTCGCCCCTACGAAGTTCTAATCGGGACAGTGCCTCTAGTCTTCCGACTGCCCCATGAAGCTCGCCAAACCCTTAATTCGCTGAAGTTTATCTTCGGCAAGGCCGCCCAGGTCTGCCGCCGCGATCCACCCTTCCATGAGCCGCCGGCCGAAGACGTTGATAAGGAGTGCATTTCGGTTTAGTCCTCGAGAACGACAGATTTTCTTTTTGGGTGTAAAGTGGAACGGATTCCCAATGGAAGACGGCGACCAGGCCACAATTCAAACAATCGGGTGTACACGTGAAACTCACCGACCTGCGCGGTATTCTTCAATACGTCCCACAATTCCGGGACAAGACCTTCGTTATTGCCGTAGACGGCGACATCGTCACGGACGAAAACTTCGCGAACATCCTTTTGGACGTGGCTGTGTTGCGCTCCCTGAACATCCGCGTGGTCCTCGTGCATGGGGTGGGAGCACAAATTAAGGCTGCCGCTGAGAAACAGGGCATACAAGCCTCCGATCTCGATGGCACGGGCGTGACCGATGCTCCGACACTTCAGATGGCCCTGGACGCCGCAAACCGTCTCACCCACGAGATTCTGGAAGGCCTTTCAGCCCACGACCTGCGCGCCGCCTGCACCAATGCCATTACGGCCCACCCTCTGGGAATCATCCAGGGTGTCGACCACCTTTTCACCGGCAAGGTGCAGCGTGTCGACGCAGAGCTTCTCCAAACATTGTTGGATCGGGGAATCACTCCGGTCCTTCCGCCCCTCGGCTTTGATGGCGACGGAAAGACTTACAGGACGAACTCCGACAGCGTCGCCGTTGCTGTGGCGGAGAGTTTAAAGGCCATAAAGCTGATTTATCTCACGGCGCAGGACGGGCTGCGGTACAGCGATCAACTGATTCGCAAAATGCTGGTGGCAGACCTGCAAAAACTCATCCAAGTCGCGCCTGGCGGATTCGCGCCGGGATTGCTCTCGAAGGCCCAGCATGCGGCCGCCGCGTGCTCGGCGGGAGTGGAGCGCGTCCACATTGCCAGCGGCCGGGAGGACGAAGGACTGCTGGCCGAAGTGTTCTCCAATGAGGGCATTGGCACGCTGATTTACGCAAACGAATACGAGCAGATACGGCCTGCCAAGAAGAAAGACATCCGGGCCATCCAGAGGCTGACGAAGAAGGCGGTGGAAGCGGAAGAACTTATCCGGCGAACGCGCATCGAAATGGAGAAGAACTTGGGGGACTACTTTATCTTTGAAATTGACAAGAACCCCGTTGGCTGCGTGGCTCTGCACGTCTACCCCGAGCAAAAACAGGGCGAACTCGCCAGCCTTTTTGTGAGCCCCGCACACGAAAATCAGGGCATCGGCCGAAAGCTGATTCAATTCACCGAAAACAAAGCGCGCGAAGCCGGGTTGAATGAATTGATCACGCTCTCGACGCAGGCGTTTACTTACTTCCAGTCGAAGGGCGGCTTTAGGGAAGGGACTTCGGATAATCTCCCGCCTCTCCGCCGGGCAAAATACGATCAAAGCGGGAGGAATTCGAAGATTCTGGTGAAGCCGTTGAAAGTTGATAGTTAGACGCAGTAGCGGCGGTCTCCGACCGCCGTCGTCGATCGGAGATCGACGCTACAGTTTATGTCGCTCCGTCTAGCTAAAGAAACGCCCTAGAGTTCGCGCTATAACCACCGCAATCCCGCAGAGCTGCTCCGTGCAAATGGGCTGGAAATCCCCCTCGCAGCACCACTGAGTCCCGAGAATCAGGTTGGAACACACCCCGCACTGTGGGTCACCATTCAACCGCTGCGGAACCACAGCTCGTACCCCTGGCGGAAGTCTGCGCGTCCCGGTCTTGCGATAGCTGGGTCGGGTTCGGTGCAGCGAACTTTCGGCATTAAAGCCAGGAAGACTCATCTCCCCCTCCTTCCGTTACCGCGCTCCCCCTCTGGGTCGTAGAATGGCCGTCCGCGGCTTTTTTCTGGTATTCGAGGTCCCCGTTTCCTATTCTACCCCCGTGTCGCGGCTGCGCCGGCCGTTTTTTTTCGATCGCTCTTTCTTCATCACGGCGAGTTTACTGCCAAGTAGCCAACGAAGGTTTCCGACATACTTGGGGTTTTGTCAGAGGGAATGCCATCAGTGAACCCAACCGCGTTATCGGCGGACGGTGCGCCACTCGGCACATCTCATGCTACACCGTTTACCGGCAACTTGAGCGCTCCTGTCCAACTTCCGACTGGGGCGTGATCTGGGAGCTATCAAGGATCGAGGTTCCGGTCGGTCAGACACATGCTATAAGCCAGCTTATCATTGACAGACTGAATTCAAACTGGTACTGGTCCTTCGGCTGAACTTTGCGGGCCTGCCTCGCCTCGAGGTTTGCTTAGGGGACTGGATGCGTGAAGGCAGGCCCGGTTCTGAGGAATTATTAACGGCCAATCCGTGCCGAACAAGCCCGCCAGATTCAAGCTGAGCAGATTCTCGCTTTCCTTCACCGTTTAGTCACATCGAAAGGCAAGAGAATCGTCGTCGCCTTAGGCGTTGCATCTGCGGCCGGGATGGATGCGTTCATCACAATCACCTTGTGCCCCGGTTTTGAGGTTATGGTCGTTGTGATCAACAGCTTCAAGGTCTTCTTTGAAGCGTCGTAGCTGATAAGTGGGTTTGGAAGTGGCGTGCCGTCGAACGTAAACGTCATGGGCGAGTTCGGCAGCGCGTCTACCCCGCTAAAATCCAATTCGGTGCTGTCGCCTACGTTCAGAACTGTGGACGCGATCACGCTGCTTTTGACGGCGGCCGGCGGTTGCAAATCCCATTCCACGGCATCCTCTGGACGACTTCCCCAGTGCCAAATGAAACGGTAGGGTTTGTCGTTCGATGGCGACGGCACCTGTGTAAACAGGGGCACTACAGATGTGCCGTCCCTGTAGAACCTGGCCACTGCTACCTCTGAAGGCATTTCGTTTGCTGCCATCGCGACCGCCTTAATGGTAGTCGTTGCCTTGTCCGCAAACTGCAGAGGATGAATTGAAGTCCCGCTCTTGGGCGGCGCCGCGATTCCGTTTGGTAAGGTGAACGACGGCGTGCTGCCATCCGTCGTGTATAAGATAAACGGTGGTGGTGACGCGGACTGCACGTCATTCCCGTTCGCGGCGGTTCCCTTACCCGCAGGGGGTCCGTTACCCGCAGGGGGTCCGTTACCCGCAGGGGCTCCCTTACCCGCAGGGGGTCCGGTACCCGCAGGGGCTCCCTTACCCGCAGGGGCTCCCTTTCCCGCTGCGGACCCGTTCCCCTTAGCGTTTGGCCCAGAAAGCGAAATCGTTGGCGTCTTACCCGCGGTTTCAAGAGTAATCTCGGGCTGCGGTGTTTGCGGGTCAATCCGCAGGACTGCGGTTGTCGGAGATGTAACCCTGAAATGAGTTCCGTCGAGGATAACCGGAGATAACCCGTGAAATACTTCAAAACAACGCGGCTCGTTATAACAACCCAATTTTGGTTCCGGTTCTACCAGCTTCCCGAAATCGGTTCCGCCAAGGATGTAATCTTGGGGAATCGCGTCCGTTCCCTTGCCGGAATCGCTTCCTGAATTGGAGGACGTTGAGGCAAGCGCCGTCAGTCCATTGAAAGAAGGAGCGAAATCGACCTTGCCGCTTGCTTTGAGGCCGATCCAAGACAAGTCGCGAAATGTGTACGTTTCTGCCGATCTGAGCACGCTTGTGGACGCAAGAAAATGATATGTGCAGTCACCGCCGTTCTCGGGGGAGCACGCGGCATTCGCATTTTCGAAAAACGGCGTTTCGTGCAGCCCATACACCTGTGTGCCCACGAGAATCAGGGGATGCAAGGGCCCATCCTTGCCGACGTCATAATCATCGCGACGTTTTACCTTCACTTCCACCCAGGCATTGCCGTCGGGTCGAGGCGTAGCCGTCATGAATGCACTCTCGATACCGCAGCTTTTCCCACGGTTCGGATTGACGCCAAGCTCGGTGGTTGCGCCGTCCTCGCCGACCAGCTTCATATCGTCGGTCACCAGCAGACTCTCGGCATTGGCAAAAAACTGAATCGAGCTTCCGTCAAATGTGGTGGGGCTCAGAGTAGTCGGCCCGCTCATTGCCGTGAAGCCTGACGCGAAAAATCCTCCCTCAGCTTTGACCTTTACGATCCCGCCCCCCATGTCGTCTACATGCACACGCCTCACCGTCAGAGGGCTCTGGACGCTTATAGGATCTGTATCCTCTGTGAGGGAGCAACCGCTTTCATATACGGCCCCCACCACCTGACGACGTTCGTCGTATTCGCGCCAGCGCGTCTGAATGTATACTTTCGGCGCCCATAATTGACCTTGCTGCGGGGAGCCCGGCAGGGCGAGTTGCGCAAAAACCTGCCTCATACCGCTCTGCACATAATCCGCTCCAAGCACCGGGCGAAACTGCCATCCGAAGATCACGGGATTGGCTTGGGTGCCAGAGTTGCCGGGTAGTGGGTGAGGATCGTCCGTGCACGGGTCACCGATGCTTTGCCATATTTCTGCCTCATGAACAGCATCGCGGATGTGCTTCTGAACCGATCGACCGAGGGGTGTCGCGCCATTTGGCCAAGTGTCGCTCCTTCTGCTGTCATTCTCCGCCGGGTACTCCAAAGCAACTGTGTCCGTGTCCTTTGCCAGGAACAGGCGAGTCTTTGTCTTACCAGCGGCCACGCCGACGTTCACCGGGTCTATAACGACGCCGGCTCCGAAGGCCTTTTGGTTACTTGTTATTTTCGCGACGTTGTAGGTTTTGGCGGCAGGAAGAAGATTAACAATACTTACGGGCTTGCCTCCCATGGCATAAACCCAGACCCTCACTTCCGCTACGGCGTGCCTAAAGCGCTCCGGCGGGTTAATGCTCACATTGATGCCCAAGGTCGTTTGCTGGCGCTGGCCGAAAGTCCTTCCAGCGGAAACGAGGTATTGGTCTGAAAGTGCACCTTGCAGCGCCAGCCTCAAATTTGTTATCTGAGAATTGAGTTGTACCTGTTCAGTTAAGATATCCTGCGACGAAACCCCGATGTTCGTTGGCGCCGCCGGGAGGTTCGACGTCAGGGTCGGCGCGATGGTCCCTGCCTGTCCACCGCTTGTGGTCGTCGTCGTGTTCTGTTGGTTTGTATTCTGGATATTTGAGTTTGAATTGCTCAAGTTGGTTCCGTTCGAAGTCGTGCCTCCATTCAGGGTACTCGCCCCGCCATTGACATTTCCCGCTCCAGTAAATCCCACCGGATTGCCGCCCGTGCCGCTAGCGCTGTTGACCACCAGCACGCACGCCGGAATGCCCGACGTGCCGATGCCTGGAAGCGTCCCGGGTGGGCATGTAATGGTGGAGTTCGAAGTAGTGCTCAAGCCCGTCGTCCCTGTCGAACTCCCCGCTGTATTGCTCCCGGAGCTTCCGTTCACCGCCTGCGACACAACGGTCGGCGTGGGCACCGTGGTCAATTGTGCCGACAGAAAAGACGTATCCGTCGTAACTCCCTGGAAGTTGCCGAAAGCGCTGTTGATGCTGGCCTGACTGAACCCGGCGAGACCGGCAAGCTGGGCGGCTGTCGCAGCCAGCATTTGGCGCAAGGTAAAGACATCAAAGACCTTTGGCGGGTACAACATAATTCCATTGTCGGTCCCGAGTTTTACCGGCTGGTAATCTGGCCGGGTCACTTCCAGCGCTTCCGCCACGTCCGAGTAGGGCCGGCACGATGTGTCGGGCGGGTAACGCAACAGCTCGAAGTCGCGCACTGAAGCCCATCCAACGATAAGAGACATAGTCTGCGCACCGCCGTTCAGCCCCGGTACAGCATACCTGCCGGATGCTATTTGCGCATAGGTTTCATCCCCAAAGTAATGCTGAAGAGAAAGGCCGTTAATCACAAAGGTCGCGGTTGGACTTGCATGCTTCGCTGCATATTTAGCCTCTTCGGTAGCCTTCGTCGCAGCGTCATCGGCGGCTTTAGCCGCTTCCACGGCCTTTTGCGCAGCTTTCTTCTCCTCCGAAGTTGCATGCTGAAGTGCAGCTCTGGCCTCAAGTTCAGCTCTCCGCGCATCCTCAGCTCTGGACTTAGCTCGAGCGTCAGCCGCAGTCTTAGCTGTGGCCTCAGCCAAGGCTGTGGCCGTCTCGTGATCCTTCACCAACAATATGAGCTCGGCTGACACCGCAAACGCATTCTTAGTGATAACAAAGGCTGGTTTCCATTGTCCTGTTTTCTTGTCGATAAGGTCACGGACGAAAACGACAACAACGCACGGCTCGTCCTGCGATCCTGTTTCAATGGCCATCTCGTTTTTGGGACAAACAAAGTCGACATCTTTATTGGTATTGCTCGGCGTAGGTGCGCTATCGGATTCAGCGGGAGTGCACCTAACCGCCCCGCCACATTGGGCAAATTGGACGACGAACATATTTCGTCCTTTTTTCACTTCGAACGACCCAGGTTGATTGTGGTCTCTCGGATAAAACTGGGTGGGCGACAGGTCCCCCGGGAATCGATAGTAAACCTTGGCGTTTTGCAAAGTGTTCTGAATCCTGAATGTCAAGTCGGCCGACCAGTCAGTCGTCTCAGGGTTCGGGGTCTCAAAGCGGAGGCTCTGGACGTACTGTTGCAATGAGAGGTTTGCTGGCGCCGGAGTTTGCTGTTGGGTACCTTGCGCGGAGGGATTGGCGGTCGTACTTGCCTGGGCGGAAGTCGGCTCAGCACGGCTTTCGCGGGGCGAGATAGCCTGAGCAGCAATACAAGTCAGCGCCAGGATTGCGGCAGATCGGCACAGTGGGCGAGGAGAAAGTTGATCCATTGTCTCCCTCCGGACCACGAGTCAGTGCGCGGCTCTCGCCCCTTCCGAAGCTTGCTTTCGGACGCAAGAATCGCCACCCATGTTCAGGGCGCGTGCGGTCATGATCCCCAGACCTGCATCTCCAATTTGGAGTTCAGTCGATGGAGGTACTATACAACTTAATATCCAGGCATGCAAGTAGTCAGTGAGGATCCCACCCGCCCAGAAAAAGCCTTGAACTAGCCCATATTCACCTGAGCAAAAGGCAACAAGAATAAGAGAGAGCGTCGAACACCCACGGTCGTCCGAAAATCGACCAATGGCGTCACTTGGGTTGAGAAGATGGCCTTCGCCGCCCGCTGGAAACGGAGCTGAGGAGGCCCGGACGCGAAGGCCTACAAGAGGTTGGCCACTCGAGCCCTGATTTCGCAAAACGCTTCGCTCAACTCATTTGTTGTCAGGTGCCTTTTACGTCTTGGTGTCGTGCAGAAAGAGTACATGCACTCATTAACCCAAATCACCATCAGGGACCTCGCATCACGCCCGAAGTTACTGTGACTTGGTCAAATCCCTATTGGTTGGCCACACGGACAATATCCGGGCGGTCAGTTGACGGTAAGTCGGCAAACCGAAGATGTGACCTCGGTGTGAATGACCGGCGTTCAAGCGGGGCGGCAGGTTCTCGTATTCCTGCCACGGGCACATGGCAGAACGACAGCTTGTCACGGGCACTCTTCCTGGCGTGGTCTGGGCAGGCAGGGCGAGGAAACTCGGGAAGTCCGCTCGCTTGTCTGGCGCTGCAGGCTTAGGCGCTGGACGAGTCCGAGCGGTGGCTTCCCGCGAAAGCAGGAATCCAGTTCCGTGTCTGAATCGCAGTTTTTTTGCATTTTTCACTTGACAAACCCAGAGGTATATGCTAGCCTATAATAGTGGTCATGTTGTGGACACATTGTCGCAGGCAGGCTTCGGAACGCGAGGAAAAGCGCAATGGTCCCGGCACTCGGGAAGACCGAGGCCAGAAAAAACAAAAAATAGTACGATCGAAGCCAGTATGTTATTGAAAATTCACGATTGCATTTTGAAACGAACTCAAAACGAACTCAGATATTGATAGTACAATGCGCGCATTAAATGCAGAATTCGAGCTTCTTGGCGCCACACGCATCCCGGCTAGGGTCTGGGATGTGGGAATGCGGCCGGGTTGGAGATTGCCCGGCTGGCGGAGATCCGGAGGCGCGAGAGCGCGTGGTAGCGCGGACCCCCGGTGTCGGGGTCCGCGGTTCTTCCGCGGGCAACAGACAAGCCGCGGACCCCAACCCCGGGGGTCCCTGCTACCCAGCACTGCTCATCTCGATCGGTGCGGTTCTCGCCGCCGCCTTCAAAGAAGATTGAAAATCGTGGGAACGGACTCAAGGATTTATTGCAAAGACAGGGGATAACTGAAATAGCGAACTCAAAACGAACTCATTTTCGCGCCGAAAAAGGGGCCATCGGCGCGGAACGAAGCGGCATTTCGAGGATTGTAGGGGGGCGGCTCGCCGTCCCCTGGCCAAAGCGGTCTTGCGCGATCCGGGGTAGGGCGAGCCTACCCCTAAATGAACGCCCGAAGGGCATGAGTATCATTAGCCGTTGGTGCTGCCACGCGCAACCCGAACCGGGCGCGACAAAGCGCTCGACAAGGCTTCTGTCGCCGGGGTATAATCATAGTGCGGCCAACAACCAGGCGAGGAGCTTCGGAGCGTAACCCTGCGGTGTCCCCCGCGGCTCTAGTGCCCCGTAGGTAACCGGCCGCTTCAGAAGACGGAACGCTTGGGCTTTCAAGTCGTAGGTCGCGCGCCGCAAGCTGACTTTCTTATGGACTATTTGCTCTTACTAATCCTGCCCCTTCACTCAAGCCAGTTGGGGCGGTACATAAACTCGATCTTCCACAAAGACCCCTTTCGCGGCATTTACCATGTGAATGCCTTCGATCTCTCCATCCTGATCCCTTACTTCACGATTCTCGGCATTCTGTCGATCTACGGGCTTCATCGCTATTTCCTGACTTACCTTTACGTTAAGAACAAGCAGAAAGCGCCCAAGCCGCAAAAGTACTCGGGTCCGCTTCCCCGGGTCACCATTCAACTGCCGATCTATAACGAGCGCTATGTGGTTGAGCGGCTGCTGGAAGCGGTCACGCGGGTCGATTACCCTCGTGCCCTGCTGGAAATCCAGCTCCTCGACGATTCCACGGACGAAACGCGATTTGTAGCCTCACGCCTGGTAAGCGAGTATGCGCGGGCGGGCTACCCGGTCTCCTACCACCATCGCGACAACCGGGAGGGCTACAAGGCAGGCGCGTTGGCCGAGGGATTGAAACTTGCGAGCGGCGAGCTGATCGCGATCTTCGACGCGGACTTTGTTCCTCCCCCTCCCATCATCCGCCAGATGGTTGAGTACTTCGCCGATCCCCAGATGGGTGTCGTTCAGGGCCGTTGGACCTGGGTGAATCGCCATTACTCAAACCTCTCGGAAGTCGAGGCCCTCCTCCTGGATGGACACTTCGTCATTGAGCACGGGGGGCGGAACTTCTCCGGCCGCTTCTTCAATTTCAACGGCACCGCCGGTATGTGGCGGCGCGTGGCCATCGAAGACGCGGGCGGCTGGCAGCACGACACGCTCACCGAAGACACCGATTTAAGCTATCGCGCGCAACTGAAGGGTTGGAAATTTGTCTACGACCCGAATATCGAGTGCCCCTCTGAGCTGCCGGTCGAGATGAATTCGTTCAAGACACAGCAGGCTCGCTGGGCTAAGGGCCTGATCCAGGTGGCCAAGAAACTCCTTCCCCGGATTTGGCGAAGCCGTCAGCCGCTGCGCATCAAGCTCGAGGCCACTTTCCATCTCACAGCCAACATCGCTTATCCCTTGATGGTGGTCTTTTCGGTCATTCTCCTGCCCGCCATGATCGTGCGGTTCTACCAGGGTTGGTTCCAGATGTTGTACCTGGACCTGCCCATGTTCCTGGCGTCCACCTGCTCAGTTTCCAGCTTTTACATGGTGGCCCAACGTGAGCTCTACCCGAAAGACTGGTGGAAACGCATCCGATTCATGCCCTTCCTCATGGCCACCGGCATCGGCCTCTCCGTCACCAATTCCATGGCGGTGATCGAAGCGCTGATCGGCAAGCGTTCGGAGTTTGTCCGCACTCCGAAGTACCGGGTGGAGTTGAAGGAAGAAGGCTGGGAGCAGAAGAAGTACGTGCGCCGAGGGGGCGGTTGGATGCCCTACGTCGAGCTGGGCTTGGCGGCCTATTTCGTTTTCGCTACCGCGTATTCATACCGGGTCCAGAACTACCTGACGGTGCCTTTCCTGCTTCTCTTCCTCGTAGGCTACGCCTATATGGGCACAATGTCGCTTTTCCAGGCTCCCCTGCGCCGGCTTTGGAATACCCTGCCCGCCTTTGGCCGCTCGCGGCCCGCTTCACAAGAGACATAGTTCCATCCCAACTGCAGGCACCCGGGAGCGCGGGCATCCTGCCCGCAGCCTGCAATTGCGGCGCGACAGGCGGGCAGGATGCCCGCGCTCCCGGATATCACGGCTCCTCGGAACGACAGGCCGGAGCAGCGCCGGCCATGTTACACTCGTGAGTCCAGAGAGGATGACATGCAAACCATCCGATCGCGCACTTTCTATCTGTTCTGCCTGGCGCTCTTGCTGCCGCCTGGCGTACCTCCAGCCCTGGCTTGGGAACGCGAGCCGTTGCCGGTTTTTCATGAGCGGCGCGTGCGCCTCGTGCGCGAGACAGGCGGCGACGGAGTCATCGTGCTTTTCGGCTACAAGGATGCCGATGTAGCCGCCAGCGTGACGACCTTCCGCCAGAATGAAAACTTCTACTACCTCACCGGCTGGAACGAACCGAACGCGATGATGTTGCTGATCCCCAAGGCGCCAAAGCCCGGGGGCGCTCCCGAAATCGAGAGGGAGATCCTGTTCATACCCGCACGCAACTTGTTTGAGGAAAAATGGAATGGCCCGAAGCTTGGGCCCGACGATCCTGACGCAAGCGCGCGGACAGGTTTCCCCACCGTCAAGGCAGCGTCACTCTTCCAGTCGGACCTTTTGGAAGCGCTCAAAGCTTTTCCCAAGATCTACACGGAACTGACCCCCCAGCCTGAGAGCGGCGAAGATTATTTCCAGGCCGAGGTCGTGTCCAAGTTGCGCGGGATGGCCCCTCTGGCGGCCCTTGCCGACGTGCGCCCGCATGTGGAGCGCCAGCGCGCCTTGAAATCGCCGGGCGAGATCGCCCTGCTTCGCAAGGCCGTTGACGCCTCGGTCGAATCGCACCTGGCGGCGGCGAAAACGGTTCGTCCCGGTGTCTGGGAGTACGAGGTGGCAGCCCGTATGGAATACGAGTTCCGGCGGCGCGGATGCGAATGGCCGGCCTACCCGCCCATTGTTGGCTCGGGCCTTTTTTCGACCGTTTTGCACTACGATGCCGATGATCAACAAATGCAGGACGGCGACGTGGTGGTGATGGATGTGGCGGGGTCTTATAGCGGCTACGCCGCTGACATTACCCGTACCCTGCCGGTTAACGGTCACTTTACGTCACGCCAGCGCGAGATCTACGAGATCGTGCTGGGTGCGCAAAACGCCGCGATAGCCGCCGCCAAGCCTGGCATGTCGATGGGGCGGGGCAAGAACAGCCTGCACGAGATTGCCTTCACCTACATCAACACCCACGGGAAGGACATGCACGGCGACCGTCTCGGCCAATACTTCATCCATGGCTTGGGCCACTCGATCGGCCTGAACGTCCATGACCCCATGAGCTACAATATACCCCTCCAGCCCGGCATGGTGGTGACCATGGAGCCTGGCATTTATATTCCCGAAGAGAAAATTGGTGTCCGCATCGAGGATGACATCCTCATCACCCAGGATGGGAACGAACTGCTCAGCAGGCGCCTGCCGCGCGCGGTGGAAGAAATTGAGAAGCTCATGGCCGGGAAGTGAGCGTTTGTAGCGCCGGCCTTGAGGCAGGCATTTTTCTTCCGCTGAGTATGGCGCGAAGAAATCAACTGGCTGTCATCCTGAGCGTAGCGAAGGATCTCGGCAGTTTCTTGCGGTCCAGTGAAATGCAAACCACTGCTGAGATCCTTCGCTAGGCTCAGGATGACACATTCCGATTTCCTTAACGCCTTCTGGCCTGACGGTCGGCGCTACGGGAGAGAACATGCTTCCTTTAAGACGTTTGGAGATGTACAATAGATGTTCAGCCCGATGATGGGTTCTGCTCAAGCGGATCAAGGCCAGTTGTCTGCCTAGCCCTATGTTTGACGCTTTACAAAGTCGTTTCCAGAAAGTTTTCAAGTCCCTGCGCGTGCAGTCAGTTCTGAGCGAGGACGTGGTTGACGAGAACTTGCGCGAGGTGCGGCTAGCCCTCCTCGATGCCGATGTCAGCCTGAATGTGGTCAAAGCCCTGCTTGACCGAGTGCGCGTGAAAGCCCTGGGCGAAGAGATTCGCTCCAGCCTGTCGCCGGGCCAGGAAGTGGTTCGGATCGTTCGCGATGAGCTGATTGAGATCCTGGGGCACGAGGCCTCGCTTCTCACGTTTTCGAAAGAATACCCGACGGTCTTCCTCATCGTGGGGCTTCAAGGTTCCGGCAAAACCACCACGGCAGGCAAACTGGCGCTATGGCTGTCCGGCCGGAAGCGGCGGCCGATGCTGGTCTCTACGGACGTTTACCGTCCCGCGGCCCGCGAACAGTTGGCGGTGATTGCCAAGGCTATCCAGTTACCTTGCTTCGCCGGCCAAGGGCTCAAC
>Ga0181532_10000522_pt1 | contig 39639 bp, 31 predicted proteins | sample PEATcosm2014_Bin_33_FD_119768 | JGI IMG/M metagenome (GOLD analysis project Ga0181532, IMG submission 119768) | Peatland microbial communities from MTU Mesocosm Facility, Houghton, MI, USA - PEATcosm2014_Bin11_30_metaG | ecosystem: Environmental > Terrestrial > Soil > Wetlands > Peat | place...
AGGAAAGCGGCGATGAAACGCCCTAGTCAACAGGATCTCCTCAGGTAGATGCTCAGGATCGAATGCACTGAGCTGGTGCAGCTCTTCAACCATTTCCGCAGTGATTCGCTGCGGCTTGTAATACTTCGGCCCGCCGTGCACCACGCGATGTCCCACTGCGGTCAATGCATCACGCCCGTTGCGTTCCTCGATCCAATCCATCAGAACGCCCACCGCCACCGTGTGATCCGGCGCCGTCGCTGATCGCGAAAAGTTGTCCGCTGGGTTCAGGCCTTTTACCCGCAAGGTGGCCTCCGGCAATCCAATTCGCTCAATCCCGCCCTCCAGAATCCGTCGGAGCGAGTCGCAGGCCTCGAACAGCGCGAACTTGATGCTCGAGGAGCCGCCATTGATCGTCAGGATGTGTGGGTTAGCGGGTTTCATGGATGCCGTCCTTCTCCCATTCGAGCTTGATTCACCGCTGCCAGAGAATGGGATCGATTTCCAGAGGCACCGCAACGCCGGCGCACTGCGGTATGATGCGCGCTGTATAATCCGCAGGGGGCCGGATCGCCGGGACCGATGCGCAAGAGATCCCCCCACGCGTTTCACCAACCGGTGGCTGGACGCGGGTCATCTCCAGTCGGATGGGACTGTTGCCATTGATCCCGTTGGCATACAGCTCGACCCGCACGAGGTTCTCCGCATAAATTTTGTAGATACCCTCGGTCCCTGACGGCCGCGCCGCGAACCGCTCGCCCTCCGCCATCAGGAAGGGGCCTTGGCCCATGGGCTCATTCATTATCGCCAGTTCGAGACCCAGCAAAGGCGCCTCGAATCGTCCCGAAGACCTCATTCACTTTGAAGGGGCCAGGCATGCTTCATGGCAAACCCCTGGCATCCGCTTCAATCAATTTTAGCCCACTGCACGGCTATGGAGTGGCCCTGATACGGGCGCCCAATAAGGCGACCGGGCATAATAATCGTGAAGCCTGTGCTCGTATTCACGAGTGACAGGACCTGAATCGTTCCATCCCGGGCCGTTCTGGATGTTCTCCGTTGTCATGTCTACATAGACCTTGGAGTCGGTCCAACTCACCCTCTTGATCCACTGAGGCGACACCAGCACCTTCTTGCCAGGCCACAAGTTCCGTGTGTCCACTTCGAGGTATCGAATGTCCCAGGTTTCATCATCGATAATGAAGTCTCTCACGTGGCCGATTTCACCATCCGATGACTGAATGTGATAGCCCGTCACTGCGCCGGTGCTGCGCAGATGGGTATCAGCCGGCTCTTGCCCCGCCCGGCCTCGCAGCTCTTCTGCCTCCGCCACTGCTTCCCGTCGAACTGCGAATGCGACTGGGAAACTAGGCCCAGCCCAATAAAAGGGGTAACCGTAATACTCCAGGTATGCAGCCTCGTGCTGCCGTGAGACGGGCTTGTGTGCGTCGATGGGCGGACTGTTCTCGATCTGCTTTTTCGTCAGCGCAACATCAAGACGTTTTGATTGCCATTCCGCCTGGCGTAGGGCGAGGGGTGAGACCAGCACCAGCCGCCCGCTAAGCCAGTCCCCGGTATTAACCACTAAGTAGCGGATGGCCCAGCTTTCATCATCAAAATAGAACTGGTCCAATGTTCCAATCTCCCCATCCCGGGCTCGGATCGCAAACCCGTTTAAACGTGTGACATTTCTCAACATTTTCTTGGCCTCCCTGGCGTTTTGTAACTTTTTCTGCTGAGTGGGTTGTGACGCTTTTCTGATTGATTTTCGTTGTGACCCCGAATTCACGAGCCACTCGTCTTATACCGTCCAGAAACCGTGGCCGCGCGGGAGCGCACTGAACAAGGTCACCAATTCTTGTCCGACGCCTGGTCCCGCCTCGCGGATGTCAAATCAAAGCTGTCCCGAATGATTTGAAAAGGGAGGTGGGCCCCCGCCTTCCGGCGTGTTGCGATGAGACCGAACCCGCTTGTTGCGAGCCCGCACCACCTCGTCGCGAACCTCCTGTTCAATGCGGAGTTCCTCTTCGGCGCGGAGCCAATCCTCTTGCGGTGAGCCGATTGGGCAGCCACGCGCCTCCCAAAGTCGGCTTGCCCGTAAAGCGATCTCCTCATGCGGTGAATTCCGGGTGTGTTGCATTACGACATCACTACTCATGATTGTTGCCTCCTTGAGCGTTTCTCGGGATGTTCACTTGCTGCCATCTCGTCGACCGCCACTGGCGTCAGGGGTTACGAGCCGCAGCCACCCTGAAACTCACTACCTATCTTGATATGCAGTTTTGACGGCTCCGCCGTTTCTTTAAACATGGGGCCGGCGATCAGCCTCTATCCTTATACTCGAAGGCTTGCCCCTTGGCAGTCCAATAGTGCTCACGGGTCTGGTCAAGAGTGCTCTGCGTTGCGGGGAAATGTTCGTTGTCGTACGAGCTCGACTATTTCAAGGTGGGCGTCGTCGTTGTGAGCACTCCTTCGAAAACTGAGAGAGCAATTGTGACCAAGGACGTGAGCCGGAGTGAACTGACACCTATTCAAGCCAAGGCTATAACAATAGTGCCTGTCGGATTTTGGCTCGACGCCTTCTCCGAATAGGCGGCCGGCCGAATCAGGCTACAGCATCCAACGGTCGAGTTCGGGGTGGCTCTGCGAAAGTTGAAAAGAGACAACCCCATGAGGGAGTTGCACCTCCCGGACCACGCAGCCGTGGCGAAGCCGATTTGCCGTACGAGGAAAAAGGAGAAACGTCAATGGTGAAGACCCTTCTTACACTTTTAGTTGCATTGAGCTCATTGAGCGCGCTAGCTCAAACCGAGCCGCAGAAAACCGGCACCGTTCCGATTTACCGGATCATCGTCGTGGCGCGGACAACCCAGGCCATTAATTACCGCCACCGGAGCGGAGCCACCAAAATCAACTTCCAAGGGACCAGCCTTCTGCCTGAGGCCCGGGGCAATGCCGAGGTCGCGAGCAAGCAGGGCGCAATCCATGTTGAATCTGAGTTCCAAGGCCTGCAGCCGGCGAGCAAGTTCGGTCCCGAGTACTTGACCTACGTCCTGTGGGCGATCAGTCCGGAGGGGCGCCCGGTTAACCTGGGCGAAGTCCTTTTCGGCCAGGATGGCAAAAGCCATCTGAATGTGACCAGCAATCTGCAAGCTTTCGGCTTGATCGTGACAGCCGAACCCTACTTTGCGGTGACGCAACCCAGCGACGTGGTGGTGATGGAGAACGAAGTGAGAGCAGATACGAAGGGCCAGTTTGAGGAAGTTGAGGCGAAGTACGAACTATTGCAGAGAGGACAGTACGAACTCAATGTCAACCCGGCCGAACTCCAACCGATCAGCATGGATTCGAGAACCCCGCTCGAGCTTTACGAGGCTCGAAATGCAGTGCGAATCGCCAAATGGACCGGAGGGGAGCAATATGCTGCTGACTCGCTGAACAAAGCCGAAGTGAGTTTGCAGAGTGCGGAGGACTATCAAGCGCAAAGAGGCAACAAGAAGTCTGAGATCACGGCAGCGCGCGAAGCCGTACAAACCGCCGAGGACGCTCGCATCATTACCGTTAAGAAGATAGAAGAGGAACGCCAAGCGAGCGAGCTCCAGGCTTCCGCCAACGCCGAAGCCCAGTCGAACGCCCAGGCCGCCGAGGCCAGGGCCCAGACGGCCCAAAATCAAGTGACCTCGGACGCCGCGGCAGCAAAGGCCCAGGCCGATGCAGCCCAAGCCAAAGCCGCGTCGGACGCTGCGCTAGCCACCTCCCAGGCCGCGACTGAACAAGCTCAACTTGCTGGGCAACAGGCCGAGAACGACAAAGCGACTTTGCGCACCAGGCTGTCGCAGCAATTGAACTCAGTTCTTCAAACGCGGGATAGCGCCCGCGGGCTTATCGTCAACATGTCCGATGTGCTGTTCGACTCGGGCAAATACACATTGAAGTCGGGAGCCCGGGAAAAGCTGTCCAAGGTGGCCGGCATTCTGCTCGCCTACCCTGGACTCAATATTGAGGTGGATGGCCATACGGACAACATCGGAAGTGATGAGTTCAACCAGAACCTATCCGACCAACGGGCTGAGTCCGTGCGCGCCTATCTGGTGGAACAAGGGGTCATGACAAGTTCGGTCACCGCCAAGGGCTTCGGTAAAACCCAACCTGTGGGCACCAATGACACGGCCGAGGGCAGGCAGATCAACCGCCGAGTTGAACTCGTGGTGTCGGGTGAGGCGATCGGCGCCCAGGCCGGCGGTGCGGCAGGCGGCTCGCAGTAGGCAACACAGCGCGAGGAACTTCCCGAGGCGTGTGGGGCTTACTGCTCTGGCCTCCTACCTCAACTCAAGATAGAGTGTCCTGCCGTTAAGATCGCTACAACGCAGTGGACACATGGGCAACAAGCGGAAACACCACGCCGCTGCAGATAGGGCCGCGACGGTTCCACGAGATAGATCGCGACGTGACGCAGAAAACAGGAGGCAGGTCATGAACATACCAGCATTGAATACAACAGAATTAGGCATAATCATCGCATGCGCGGTGCTTGTGGTTGCAGGCATCGCCTTGTTGCTTGTTCTCCGGAAGCGCCGGACAGAAAGGTTGCGCACTCAGTTTGGTGGCGCTGAGTATGACCGCGCTGTGGTAAAAGGCGGGAGCCAGCGGCATGGGGAAGCCGGGCTCCAAGGGCGCAATGACCGTGTCGAGGCTCTCCACCTCCGCCCGCTAGCCCTAGGCGACCGGGCGCGGTTTGCAGAGTCGTGGCGCAGTGTCCAGGGGCGGTTCGTTGACGGTCCCGGGGGTGCGGTAGCGGAAGCCGACCAGCTTCTGCGCGATGTGATGACGACCCGCGGCTATCCGGTGACGGACTTTGAGCAGAGGGCGGCAGATGTTTCGGTGGACCATCCCCTGGTGATCGAGAATTATCGTAAAGCCCACGAAATCGCGCTTCACCAAACGCGGGGACAAGCCTCTACCGAGGACTTGCGCCAGGCTATGATCCATTACCGGACGCTTTTTGAGGACCTGACCGGCGATACGGACCTGGCCCGCGCAAGCGCCGCGCCAGCATAAGACTCAAAGGGTGCAAAGAGAGGCAATCCGAGCCTCGTGGATCGAGCTGCTTCGAAGGTGTAAGGCCTGCTCGTAGTCCCTCCGGTAGGGTGGGGGCTGGGTGTGTTTCGACGCCGTTTCCAGCCCCCGCCGCCTCCATCGGAGCACGCAAATGCCAGGCACTCCGCTGGCCTGCAACAAAGCGGCAGCAAGCTGCCGCACTCCAAAGCTGCGCTATTCGCGGCTGGCGCAGAGCGAAGCTCTGCGATCCATAGGAGAAACAACAAGGACAACGTCGTCATTTGCGCAGCATAGCGCTTTGCGAGTGCGCCGTTCGCATAAGATCTTCACGTTAAGGAACGCGCAGCTTGGCATCACTCGGGGCAGCGACCAAGACTTTTTTAGGTGCCTGCTATGGTCCGACGGAGCCGTTCCGGTGGACCCGGCCGCCTCTAAAGAAGCGGTGATGCACCATGCTATTGAGAAGGAGAAAAAAGATGACTGCCAAAAGGATTACGAACAGGAACTTTCCAATCCCGAACGGGGGTGGCTTTTCTCCTTCAGGGTCCGGCGTATTCGAGTAAGTTGTCATCAGATCTACCTCTCCGCCAGGTCAGGCGGCGACTTACTACACGCAGTCTCATCGCGTGAACGCCGTCTCTTGATCTGCGGGTCTCCGGAGACTGTAAGGACAAAAGCTGCTGATAAACGACCCAAAGCCGGAACTCGAGCGCTTGTGTATCCGGACGACATGAACGGTCCAGAGCACCGTCTCGTAGCCCCTCCAATACCAGTTATCGCGAAGCATATCGCTTCGCATATTTAGAATCTCCCGTCGCACAAACATCGACCACTTACCACCATGGACCGGGACTGGGTTCGTATCGACCGTCTCAGTAGATAGCCGCGGAGCTCGACAGTCATTGAGTTGGACGACCACGAGCCGCCTGTCCGTGGTCATTAAGTCGCCTGTGGCGTTCTCGGTGAAGCCAGGAACCTCGGGCCGATCTACCCACTCCAGCACGCTCGCGCAAGAGGTAAATGCGAGATCATTGGCCACCTTTTCGCGTTCCTGGTCGACATTTGCGGCGATCTTATGAGCGAGGCGCTGGCCCGGGCGCAAATAGGCCAGATCGATGTCCCGGGTGGCAGCACCGATCCAGAGGTCCTCACCATTCCAGTCGCCGGGTTGTTTCCACAAACGGATATGATGACGCTTCGTAAAGTCGTTGAAGCCTTTCTCCCAGGACATATCCGGTTCCATTCCATTGAGCAATAAAGCGGACATGGGCGCGGAACTGAGTCCGCGTCGCTCGCCAATTGCCCGGAGCCACCGCAGGCGGCGGCGAAAGGACGTTGGGAGGGCCTGGGTCCAGCCGGCAGCCGAGAAGGCGGCAGCAACCTGGTCATGAGAGCCGATGATCAGCACGTTCGTGAGGTCCGAGGGGCGGTGCGGGTTGGGAGCGTAGGTGCGATTGGGGATGACCGCAACCATCCGGTGTAAGTCGTCGCGATCCGCATCGGACAATCCTTTCCCAGCGGAGGCGACTGGGAGGAATGAGTTGGGGCGAAGGGGCTGAGTCAGCGTCAGCGTGAGTTCGGCGCCGGCAGGGAAATAGATCTCCGGCTCGGGCACCTTCGCCACCACGGATCTCACTAGCCACACGGCGATGGTAGCGTGCAACTCGCAGCGAAGCATCACCCCCCGGATGTAGCCGCTCACCCGATAGCCGCCACTGTCAGTGGCTCGGAGGCTGCGGATCTGGCCATCGCGAGCCACGGTCTCAAGGGCGTTATCGACCTCGGCCACGCGCGAGGAGACGGGGACGGGGGCTTCGCCAGGCAGGGTTAGGCGGTCAAATCCCAATTCGAGCCCGGCTGTTTCGTGTCGGATTCCCAAACCCACGCGCGTGACCCTTTTCACGCTTCCCAATATCGTGCTTCCGGCCGGCAGGACTGTCTGGCCATCGATCTCCACCGGCGCAATGAGAACCGCCGGGACAGGTGAGCCCACCTTGCTTGCGTAAGAACCTATTGCAGCGGTGAGCCGGACGTGAAGCTGCGTACCGATCGGCACCTGCCGAACGGCCAGCGAGTTCAATAAGAGCAGCAGACACGAATGAATGAGCATAGCGCCTTAGCCGGGATTTCCACTTGGGTTTCCGAGCCGGTGCCAGTGCACCTAGAGGCTTTTGATCTTCCAGCCCCGTCCAAGCATCAGAGCATTCTCGCGGACTCGTGTCTGCATCAAACTGCTCACTGTTCAAATGAGTTTTCGAGAGTCCGAATCTGCCGCTCGATGCAGTCGATACCTCAGACACTGCTCCGTTCCTGGTAGCGCTAGTGCTTAGTTGCGGAAGTTAGCGATCTTATTTCCTCGGAGACGGAAGGGCGGGGCTTTAGCCCCGCCGCCAGAATCGGGCGAGACTTAGGGGCTTTAGCCCCTGAAGCAAGTTGACTTCAGGGCCTAAAGGCCCTTTTCACGCCACGCCCGCAGGCGGCGGGGCTAAAGCCCCGCCCTTCCGATTGCCATTCGGACTTGCGCTTATTAATCCAACTAAGCACTAGATCGATTTCCCGATCGCCTCAACTCTCGTGTTATCCCTTTTCGCGGATGCCCAATCTAGTTGCGAGGGTTCGTGGCAACTGTTCGGGCACCTGTGCAAAATGGGACAGACACCGGTCATGGCCACTTCTATCATGATGTTGGGGGATGGAGCAAGAAGAACTTTCTCTTAACAATAAGCGGGGGGACATGGGAACCACCAGGAAACCCGGGAAAGAATCTGACAAGGCGACGCTCGCCCGCATCAAGAAAGAAATGGCGCAGCCGCGCATCGTGAAGTCCGCGAGAAAAGAGACGTCAACCAGACAAGACTCGCAGTGACCGAGTCATGACCGTTTATCGCCGGAACTACTTTTTCGAAAGCTCGCGTTCGAACCGCCCTTCGACCGCTTCACGACTTAGCTCAGTTTCGGCTTTGTTCAAAAGGATCGAGAAAACGACTTCGTTGCCTTCGATCTGAGCGGTGACAAACGTGGCGTCCATCAGTTGGTCCTGATTGAATTTCACCTTTCTGCCGTCCGCAAGTGTCCTAATCCACTCATCGTTTGGCATTGTCGTGATCCCCCAAACTTCAAGTGTCGGAGACGCCTCCAGATTCTCGGTGAAGGGGGCGAGGCAAGAGCAGTCCGCTCCAATCACCCACTCACCCGGCAACGCCAAGAGTGCTTAAGGTAGTATAAGCTATCCGCATAAACTTTGAGTACCAAACGCACGCGCGTAACATCGAAAGACTATGTCAGAGGACTTGTTGAATCTTGAATAAGCGAGCCCCGAACGGGGTGCTCCCGGACTTGCTGATGGCTCTGGAAGAATACAAAAGGAAGCGCAATTTCAAAAAGACGCCGGAACCCCCTCCGCAGCCGCCGGTTGATGGGAAAGGGTTTTCCTACCTCATTCAGAAGCATGACGCGACGCGCCTGCATTATGATTTGCGGCTTGAACTCGACGGTGTCCTGCTGAGTTGGGCGGTAACCAGAGGGCCCAGCCTGAATCCCGCTGACAAACGACTGGCGGTTCGCACTGAAGATCATCCTCTGGCGTACGGCGGCTTTGAAGGGACGATTCCCCAAGGTCAATACGGCGGCGGCACGGTCATGTTGTGGGATCGGGGTTCCTGGGAGCCCAAGGCCGATCCGCACGCGGGCCTGAAAAAAGGGCATCTGTCTTTTGATCTGCACGGTGAACGTTTGAAGGGCGGCTGGGACTTGATCCGCATGCGCGCCAATGGAAAGAGAGAAAACTGGCTGCTGATCAAGGAAAAGGACGATTACGCCCTTAGCAGCGACAGGGCCGGACAATTCCTGGAGCAAGAGGCTTCCAGCGTCTCAACCCGCCGCTCGATGGACGAGATCGCCGCTGGCGCTCCCAGCTCCACGAATAAGCGCGAGGTCGGCGCAGCCCTTGGTAAGCTCAGGAAAAAACTATCCCGGAGTGCTCCTCCAGGGTCTGCGTAAAGACAAGAGCTCACGTGAGGTCATCATGGAACAACCGGAATGTGTGGACCGGCGCCATCGTCTAAAGTCCGCTCCTGGCCAGAGCTCAGAAGCGGGTCAGAGCGAGGTGCTGGGCATCAAAATCACCCATCCGGATCGAGTCATTTTTGACGATACCGGCATGACCAAACTCCAACTGGCCGAGTACTACGCGGCCGTATCTTCCTGGGTCCTGAAGGACCTGGCCGGACATCCCGTAAGCCTTCTGCGTTGCCCGGAAGGAACCGCCGGCAGCTGCTTTTACCAGCGCAGTCCGGGTAAAGGACTTGGCCCCGACGTGAGCCCGTTCATTTGGAAACACAAGGGGAAGTCCTACGAGTATCTCTACGTCGAGAACGAAAAAGGCCTGATCGAGTTCGTCCAGATGGGCGCCATCGAAGTGCATCCCTGGGGCGCGCGAGTCGAGAATATCGATCACCCCGACCGGCTGATTTTCGACCTCGATCCGGATGAGGACGTGCCGTTCGAAGCCGTTAAACTGGCGGCGGGCGACTTGCGGCAGAGGCTCGAAGGCAAAGGGCTGACTTGCTATCTGAAGTGCACGGGCGGAAAAGGGCTGCACGTAACCGTGCCGCTCGACGAAAAAAGCACATGGGCGGAGGTCAAGGCCTTTTGTGCTGGGATGGCGAATGCGATGGTGAGGGACGTCCCCGGCGCTTACGTGGCGACAATGAGCAAGGAAAAGCGCAAGGGCAAGATCTTTGTTGACTATTTTCGCAACGATTACACCGCGACGGCGATTGCGGACTACGCCGTGCGCGCCCGGCCCTCGGCCCCAGTGGCTGTTCCTCTGGAATGGAGCGAATTGAACAAGCTACAGGCCGCGGACCAGTTTACGACAGAAGACGTCCTGAAGAGGCTGAAGCGAAAACGCCCTGATCCAGCGCGGTACGACAATCCTCAAAAGCTGCCGGCTTGAGGAATGACCCTGAGGATTGGCCGCCAGGTGGCAGATGTGCCGTTCGTGGGCATGTCTGCGCCCTTCTGGTGCTCAAGAGGCGCATACATCCCGACAACAACCGTCGCTACGTATGCGCGACCCGCGTTGCGCGTTGAGTGGCTAGGCGGCTGTTGACTTGGACATAAGCCAGGAATTATCATTGGTTTTCGGCGCACGGGGCGCGTCCAGTCCGCGGAAAGGGCCAAGCCCACCCGGCAGGAATTGCACGGCTACAATCTGACAAATCTTCTTTCTGCCTGAGGTGCGGACACAGGCCACGTACGGAAAGGAGATTTCCATGTCAAGGCAACTCCCGCCGAATCCTAGCCTCGAACAACTCAAGAAACAAGCCAAGTCCCTGGTGAAGCGTCAGCGGGCCGCGGACTCCGAGGCTTTGACTCGCATTCGCGAGAACCATCCGCGCTGGAGAAACCTGCCGGCAGAACAGGTCGCCGCGTCGCCGTTCGTGCTTGCGGACGCACAACTGGTGATTGCGAGCGAATATGGATTCGCGTCCTGGTCCAAGCTGCAGTCTCACGTCAAGACGCTTGAAGCAGCCAGCTCGACCGCAGAGGCGGTCGCGTCCCTGCGCGATGCCGCCGGAAGAGGTGACCTCGCGCGACTCAAGGCGCTGCTTGACGCGCATCCGGAGTTTATTGACGAGCGCGGCGGGGAGGGTGTGCGAACGGCGCTGCACCAAGCCGTCTTCGGCAACAGCGAGGCGGCAGTCAGACTGCTCCTCGAGCGAGGCGCCGATCCCAACATCCGCTGCGAAGGTGACAACGCCTATCCGCTCCATTTCGCCGTGGAGAAGCATCGCCTCCCCATCATTCGCCTCCTGGTGGAACATGGGGCCGATACGATCGGCGAAGGCGACTACCACGAACTGGGCGTGCTCGGGTGGGCGACGGCGTGGGATTACATCCAGCCTAATCCTGAGATCGTTGCGTATCTGCTGGCGCACGGCGCGCGGCACAATATCTTTTCCGCGGTCGCGATGGGGGAAACAGAGGTGATTCGTGAGCTGGTCGCGCGCACGCCGAACGATCTCGAGCGGCGGATGAACGGAATGAGGATGCGCCCCATGCCGCTGCATCTCGCCGTCATGAAGAACCAACCCGTGTCGCTCGCGACGCTGCTCGACCTTGGTGCTAACACGGAGTCGCTCGACGAAGCCGGCTTCTCCGCGCTCGATGTGGCGGCGCTCCGCGGCAGTCACGGCCTGGCGCAAGTGCTGCTGGAGCGCGGAGCGAAGGTGCGTCTGCCGGCCGCAGTGGCTCTCGATCGAACCGCGGACGTCGAACGACTGCTACGTAGAGATCCCGGTACACTGAAGCCCGGCGGACGATGGGGCAATTTGATCCTTCGCGCCAGTGAACGCGCGCCGGGCGCTGTGATCGAAACGCTGATCCGCAATGGAGCGTCGGTCAATGTACACGATGATCCGAAGACCTCGATCGACTCGACGAGCGGATACACACCGCTGCACGCGGCGGCGTGGCACGGGAACGTGAGCGCGATTGATGTGTTGATGAAGCACGGCGCTGACGTCCGCGCGCGCGAAGAGAAGTATCACGGCACGCCGGCCGGATGGGCCGACTATGCCGGGCACAAAGAAGCCCGCGACCTGATTCTGCGCGGGTCGATCGGCATCATCGAGGCGATCCAATACGGCATGGCGCAACGCGTCGAAGCCGTCCTGGTAGAAGGCCCCGCAGCGCTCGACCGGGCTTTCCGCGACTACGGGCTGTTTCCCCTGGACGCTGAAGCATGGCACACTCCGCTGGCCTACGCCGTGACGTGCGGCCGGGAAGAGATCGTGCGGTTGCTGATCGAGCGCGGAGCGCTTCGGACGTTACGGTCGCCCGAAGGCGCGACACTGAGCGAGATCGCGCAAAAGGCAGGCCACCCGGAGATCGCACGGATTCTCGACGGAGCGGCGGGAAAGGACGAGGCCCGAAGCTAGATAAACTGCCGTGGCGAATGCGAGCTTCAGGCCTGGGGACGTTACGCGTGTCAGATCCCGGCGTACCACGCGTACCCGCCTTCTGCCGCCGACGAGCCCATCCCCTGGCCGAGCTTCTTCAGGCTATCCGCCAGGGTGAGACGGGTGATGTATTTGACGCTCTTATAGCCGAGCTGCCGGGGAACCCGCAGGCGAAGCGGTCCGCCAAAGCCGACGGGAAGTTCGCCGCCGTTCATGCTGTAGGTGACGAGTGTTTGGGGGTGCAGGGCATCGGCCATGTCGATGCTCTCATACCAGTCGGGTTGGAACGAGCGATAGAACACGTAACGAGCCTGGGGGAGCGCCCCCACGAGGTCCATGAGGTGAGAGAGCGGCACGCCCTTCCATTCGGCGACATAAGACCAGCCCTCCTCGCACGCGATCTCTGTAATCTGCGAGCGCGAGGGGAAGCTCTTCAGCTCCGCCAGCGAGAACAAGGCCGGGCGGGCGACCATTCCATCGACGGCCAGGCGCCAATCCGCAAACGCTCCCTGCTGAAGCCGCTGGAACTCGTCTCCCAGGCGGTCAACGGCGTTGGCGAAGGGATAGCTCGAAATCTGGCTGGGTGCAAACTCGCGCGCCAGCGCGTGGCGACCCAATAACCGCTGCGCGGCATAGGTCAGTGTCTCGCCCGCCCCGTAGAGGACACCCGCATCAGGCGGGATGAGTCCATAACGCGCCGCGAGCTTCGCCGCCACGGCGAGCCCGGAAGCGCCCGCGACGGTTGCCAGGCCCGCCGTAATGAGTTTCCGTCGAGACATCCCGCTCATACTCTCTCCTTACCTGGGATTATGCGACCGGTAATCATGGCTCCTACCCGGTTTCGGAATCCGGCAAGACAAACCATGAAGACGTGAACCAAAAGGAAGAGGACGAGGAATCCGGAAACAAAGAAGTGCAGGGTGCGCGCGGATTGGCGGCCGCCCAACAGCGTGACGGCGCTCGGAACCACCGAAGTGAAGCCCGGGGACATGGCCAGGCCTGTCCAGATGATTAATGGAAAGAGAACAAAGACGACCAGCAAATAGGTCAGGCGCTGCACGACGTTATACGACCAGGCTTCTTCCTGACTCGGCCGCCGGAAACGCAAGTGCCGGAAAATGGCGCTTGCGAGTCGCTTTGGGGAGACGTCGGAGAATGCGGGAAGCAAGTTTCGCCTGAAGTGCCCTTTCCAGAACCCAAAGGCGAGGTAAAGCAATCCGGTCAACACCGCAATCCAGGCTGATTCGAAGTGCAGGTACCGGCTCCAGCCGTTCTGGTCGGGAAGCACGTAGCCGTAACCGGTGGGAACGGTGCTTCGCGAGGACGGAATCCGCAAAGTGAATAGGGGTCGAGTGTTGACGTTGCCGGTCTCACCCCAGTAAAAGCGCGGGTGCGAGATGAGAATCTCCACTCCAGTGACAAGCAGTGCCAGGAAGGCTAAGGTGGTCAGCCAATGCGTGACGCGAACCAAGGCCGCGTGCCGGATTTCCAGCCTCGGCGAATCTGCACCTGCCGCGCGCCCGTTGGTCCCGGAGAATTGCACCTGCGCTGAGAAAGGCGGCGCGTCGCCCGCCTCATGGCCCGCCACGGCAGTCCGGCTCTCCGTCTGGAACTTATCTGGATTTCCCATTGAATCTTCAGCCCTGTTTCCTACGATACATCCGGCAGCTTCTGAATGCAACTACCTGCGTTAAGGTAGTTTCAGATTGAAATGGCATGGCCGCGTGGCGCAGGTATCCGCCAGCCGACGGATTCCCGTGCGGCTTCACGAGCACCACCACTTCTGCAATCAGGCCGATGGCCAGAGGATTAAGAATCAGAGTGGGTCTTGAAGCAAGAGGCAGCACGTGCTGCGTGCAGCAAGCGCCCGATCAAAAGTCACAAGGATCCCGTCTGCCGATTGGGTAAAGGCCAGCAGCCACGCATCGGCCCAGAGTTTGGGGGAAGCGCTTCGACCGCGCGTGTTGTGGCGGAAGCTTTCTTCGATTTCCGGTGGTTCCGGCATAAGGCCGACGCGTTCATCGGCAAAGAGCCGGTCATAGGCCCGCCAAGCATCATTGAGGCTCAGCGGCTTTCCATCCATGGCGGCTGCCGTCGTGAGCAGCCGCAACACGCCCATTTGTGTAAAGCGCGTAAAGGCAATGGTCGCGTCGGCCGCCCGCCACCAGAGCCGGGCAGCCTCCCGGTGAACGTGATTCTCCAGCAACAGCGCCATCCAAACGTTGACATCAGGGAAATTCAATGAGCTGGTAGATTTGTTCATTGTCGAGACCAAAGGGCTTCCGTTGGGCCGCCGGAACGATTGGGGGGTCAAGGCTGAGGCGTCGGCGTGGACGGACCGGTGTGGCATCTTCCACTGCCCGCTGGATGCCGGCGAGAATAAGCTGACGCGCCGAACAGCCCTGGCGAGCCGCGGCTTCGTGCAGTCGGCGATGGAGCTCTCGCGGCAGATCGATGGAAGTTCGTACGGGTTTAACTTTCATACTCGCATTATCCGGCGACCGACTTAAATAAGTCAAGGCCCCGAAAGCGGGACGAGAGCCGCGGACTTCAAAGGCAGCGGTCCGCGCTTGTATCTACCTGCTTCAATGATGTCCCGGATGTGCCGCGCGTCTTCTTTTTTCCGGTGCCCGCGAGTGGCGAACACGTCACGACGCATTTTGTCGTTATGTATTCGCCCTTTTGAACCAACCGGGAGCGGCGCAGACATGCCAAGAACGGCACGTCTGCGCCACCCGACGTAGGGCCGCGCGGCGCTCGGCCTTGGCCGAACGCTGTCCGGCCCTACATCCGAGCTTAGGCCAGATCGTAGCGATCGAGATTCATCACTTTATTCCACGCCGCTACGAAGTCCTTCACAAACGCCTCCTTCGAGTCGTCGCAGGCATAGAATTCCGCGATGGCTCGGAGTTGGGAATTCGAGCCGAAGACAAGATCGACACGGGTGCCGGTCCACTTCATTTCGCCCGTGGCGCGATCTCGTCCCTCGTACACGCCCTCGGATGCAGAGGAGGGCTGCCACTTCGTATTCATGTCGAGCAGGTTGACGAAGAAATCATTGGTCAGCGTTCCGGGCCGGCTGGTGAACACGCCGTGTTTGGACTGCCCGAAATTCGCATTCAGGGCGCGCAGACCGCCGATCAGAACCGTCATCTCGGGGGCCGTCAGCGTCAGCAACTGCGCGCGATCCACCAGGCGCTCCTCCGCCGTTCTTGGGTCTCCATTATTCCGGTGATAGTTGCGGAACCCGTCTGCGGTCGGCTCCAGTACGGCGAAGGCGTGCGCATCGGTCTGCTCCTGCGAGGCATCCGTGCGCCCCGGCGAGAAGGGAATCTTCACGTCGAACCCCGCCTTATTCGCAGCTTCCTGGATGGCAACGTCGCCGGCCAGCACGATCAGGTCAGCCAGCGAGATCTTCTTCCCGCCGGACTGCGAACTGTTGAAGTCCTTTTGGATCGACTCGAGCTTCGCGAGGACTTTCGCAAGTACTGCCGGCTGGTTCACTTCCCAATTCTTTTGCGGCTCGAGGCGGATGCGCGCGCCGTTCGCGCCGCCGCGCTTATCGCTGCCGCGGAAGGTTGACGCCGCCGCCCAGGCCGTGGTGACCAAATCGGAAATCGACAGCCCGGAGGCGAGGATCTTGGCCTTCAGAGCAGCAATGTCCTGCTCCCCGATGAGCTTATGATCCAGGGCGGGAACAGGGTCTTGCCACAACTGGTGTTCCTTGGGAACGAGCGGGCCAAGATACCGCGAGAGCGGCCCCATGTCGCGGTGCGTCAGCTTGAACCACGCCTTGGCAAACGCGTCTGCGAACTCCTGCGGATTCTCGAGGAAGCGCTTCGTGATCGGCGCATAGATCGGGTCCATCCTCAGCGAGAGGTCGGTTGTGAACATGATGGGGGCGTGCCGCTTGGTCGGATCCTGGGCGTCGGGAACGGTGGCCGCTCCAGCCCCGTTCTTGGGAAACCACTGGTACGCACCGGCCGGGCTCTTCCCGAGCTCCCACTCATAGCCGAACAGGTTTTCCAGGTAGCTGTTGCTCCACTGTACGGGTTTGTTGCTCCACGCGCCCTCCAGCCCGCTGCCGATCGCTTCGTTGCCGCTGCCGCTGCCATAGGTGCTCTTCCAGCCCAGGCCTTGCTCCTCGATGGGCGCGCCCTCGGGTTCCGGGCCGACATACTTCTTCGGATCAGCAGCCCCGTGGGCCTTGCCGAACGTGTGCCCGCCGGCAATCAGCGCCACGGTCTCATAGTCATTCATCGCCATGCGCGCGAACGTCTCGCGGATATCCCGGGCCGCAGCGATGGGATCCGGCTTGCCATTGGGCCCTTCCGGATTCACGTAAATCAAGCCCATCTGTACAGCGCCGAGAGGATTTTCGAGCTCACGATCGCCCTTGTAGCGTTTGTCCGCCAGCCACTCGCCCTCCGACCCCCAGTAAATGTCCTCTTCGGGCTCCCAGACGTCCACGCGCCCGCCGCCGAAACCGAAGGTCTTGAACCCCATCGACTCCAAGGCGACGTTCCCGGCGAGAATCATGAGGTCGCCCCACGAGAGTTTCCGGCCGTACTTCTGCTTGATCGGCCAAAGCAACCGGCGCGCCTTATCGAGGTTCACGTTGTCCGGCCAGCTATTGAGGGGCGCAAATCGTTGGTTGCCGGAGCCAGCCCCGCCGCGGCCGTCGGCGATGCGATAAGTTCCGGCGCTGTGCCACGCCATACGAATCATAAACGGCCCATAGTGCCCATAGTCTGCCGGCCACCATTCCTGCGACGCCGTCATCAAGGCATGAAGGTCCTTGATCACGGCATCCAGGTCGAGACTCTTGAATTCCTTGGCATAATTGAAATCCTTGGCCATCGGATTGGACAAGGAAGAATGCTGGTGAAGAACCTTCAGGTCCAACTGATTCGGCCACCAGTCCGCGTTCGTCGCGGCCGCCGTCCGCCTGTGCGCACCCCCAGTTACCGGGCACTTGCTCTCGGTTGACGAGGTATGCTCCGTAGCGGGAGCAACAGCCCCCCCTGTAGCGGTGAGTTCACTATCCATGTATGCCTCCTCCTTCACTTATTTTTTGATTTGCCTAATCGCCGCCGCCCTCGCTGGCCGGCGCGCGCTATTAATACAGCGTGTACTACACGCCTACGAAAGTGGTAGCGCCGACCTTTAGGTCGGCATTCGGGGCGCTGACCTAAACGTCAGCGCCCCGCGAACCGTTCCCCGAAGCGCACTTCGCGCAGAGCCCCCGGAAAATGAGTTCGCACTCGCGAAAAATCCGCTTGCCGAGGTTGCGCAAGGCGGGCCTGGGCACGGCGTACCAGTCCATGTCCTCAACTTTGCCGCAGCGGTCGCAGATGAAGTGGTGATGCCGCATGCCCTTCGCATCAAATCGAGCGGCCCGGCCCTCCACGGCCACTTCACGCACCAGACCCGCCTGCACCAAGTCTCGCAGATTGTTGTAAGTCGTGGCCCTCGACGAGCGCGGGTCCGCGCGATTCACGCCTCGGAAGATTTCGGCCGCCGTGGGATGACCGGTGTGTTTCCTCAAGAAAGCCATCACCGCGAAGCGCTGCGGCGTGCACCGCAACCCGCCGCCCTCCAGGGATTTTCTAATCGCCTCGGCGTCCATAGACAACTTAGATTAAGTCTAATGTACAATTTTGTCAAGACTTTTGCTTTGGGGCTTTCGAGGTTGCATCCTAATCTGATGGATCCCGGATGTCATCCTGAGCGAAGCGAAGGATCTGCAGTTCCGGGCCGAGGTAAACTAATGCAGATTCTTCGCTTCGCACAGAATGACAGACATTCGAGAGGGCGGAGCGAGGGATGATATCCATATTCCGAGGCTCGCTCAAGCTGTTGCCGTCATCATCAGGCATTCGTGTACCACGGCACATTGACGAGGACAGTCCGTTGGTTCCCTTTGGCCAGCAAGAGCGCCCTTAGCAACTCAGCGCGTTGATTGTGCAGGAAATAGTGATACCAATGCCGCTCGACCAACTCTGGAATTAATACCGCGATCTGGCGCTCAGGGTTGGTCCGCTCGAGTTCCAGAATGTAGTCCAAGATCGGGCTGATCACGAAGCGAAAGGGCGAGGGCAGCACAATCAGGCGGGGGGCTGCCCGGCCCGCTTGTTTCGCCGGTTCCTCCACGTTGCGGTTCCATGCCTGGAGGAAATTCCCCCTGTCTTTCTCACAATCGACGTGCACAGCCTGCACCTCGGAAGAGAGAGTGAGGGCAAACCGCAGCCCCTTCCTGGCGATCCTGTTCCAGGACAGAATCGGAACCACTACCAGCGGAGCCCGCAACTCGCGCAAATCGAGAGGCACAGGGTCCGCGACCTCTGCCTCAACTTGGCGGTAGTGCCTTCGGATGTTAATCATCACAATCATGATGGCGGGAATGAGCAATACTGTTACCCAGGCTCCTTCAACGAACTTGGCGAGGGTTACCACAACGACGGTGGTTGCGGTGGCCGCGGCTCCCAGCCCGTTGATGAACATGCTGCGCCGCGATCCTTGGCCTCCGATTCGCCTCCAGTGAGCCACCATGCCGGCTTGGGAGAGCGTGAACGCCAGGAACGCGCCGACGGCAAACAGGGGAATCAACCGATCCGTGACCCCGCCAAACAAGATAAGCAGCGCGGCACACAGCACCGCGAGCACCCAAATACCTTGCGAGTACACGAGACGCCTTCCGAGCAAGGCGAAGCCCTGGGGAAGGTATCCGTCCTCTGAGAGGGCGCGGCCGAGTCGCGGAAAGTCCGCAAAGGCGGTGTTGGCCGAGAGCGCCAGCACGAGCAGGACTGAGCCCATCGTGATGTAGTAGAAGACGCCTTGCCCTGCCACCGCGGCCGTGAGCTGGGAAAGGACACTTTGGTAGCCTGCCGCCCCGGGATCGGTGGCGCCGATGTGGTAGGCGCGAACCAGGAAGGCGATTCCCGCCAGCAGCACAATAAGTAGAGCAATGATGGCCGTCAAGGCTCGTTGTGCGGATTTCACTAGCGGCTCCCGGAATGCTTTGACGCCGTTGCTGATCGCCTCGACGCCGGTCATGGCGGTGCAGCCACTGGAAAAAGCCTTGAGCAAAAGCCAAATGCTGACCGCGGCAATTGGCAGCGGCAAGTGCGGCGGAGCAACGACAGGCACGGGGTGGCCGCCGGCGGCGAGCGTCTTGCCCAGTCCCAGCAGCAAGGTGAGGAGCATGGTTCCTACAAATAGATAGGTAGGAACAATAAACACTGCCCCCGTCTCGCGAACGCCGCGCAGGTTGACGATGGTGATGAGCAGCAAGATCACGAGGCAGATCAGCAGGGTGTGCGGCAGGAGCGACGGAACCGCTGAGACGAGGGCCCCAACACCTGCCGAGATTCCTACCGCGGCAGTCAGAACGTAGTCGATCATAAGGGCCGCTGCCGCGAGCAGACCCGAGAATTCGCCCAGATTCTGGCGAGCCACCGTGTATGAGCCGCCTCCGGTCGGGTAAGCTGTGATAGTTTGGCGATAGGAGAAATAGACGATCACCAGCAGGATGATGATGCTGGCCGTGAGCGGTACCATGTAAGCAATTCCCGCGGCGGCCAGAGGGATCAGCAGCGTGAGCGCCGCCTCCGGCCCGTAAGCAGCGGAACTGAGGGCGTCCAATCCAAAGACGGAAACTCCTCCCACCGGCCCCAGCTTCTCTCCCGCTTCGTCCGAAGAACGCAGCGGCTTGCCGAAAAGTAGATCGTTCAGTTTCATCGCTCATCCTCGAAGGCCGAAGTCGCAGTGCATGATGCCCTTAATATGTGTGGTAAACCGGATTGTTTCGACCGGCGCATTCGTCTCAGTACTACTTCACGCCGGCCCGCTTCGCTGTGAAATGGTAGGAGGGCTGCTGAGAGATGCTGCTATCGATCACCATTGTAAACTGGATCGTGTCCCCTTCGACTGTGCCCTTGTAATGCTGCTTGTCTACGTAAGTCTTGTCATCCATCCCAGTCAAGGACGTGGTCATGAAGCTGATCCGGTCTCCGTCGATTCTGCCATCCAATATGTCATGACTTCCTCCGAGATATGAGGCGGTGCCGGACAATTCCGTGCCGGCAACTTCAAAGTCGAACGTCTCTCGGTAGGTGGCTTCGTCCCAATATTTAGCCGTTGCCGTCCACTTCCCTGCTACGTCCGTGGGCCGCTTGGCCGGGATCTTTGACTTATCAGCCTCGGCGGGATTGACGCGGACCGGCGCTGTGGGCCCATTAGCGCGTGCGATCTGCTTCTGGGAAGCGGAATCGGGATTCGCGGCAGCGGCCGGCTTCTTCGGTTGCCGAGACAGCAGAATTCCTCCCACAACTGCCGCAACCACCAGGACTAATGAAACCAAAAGAAGGAATCGCTTTGATTTCGCCTCCCACCGCCGATTGGCGATGCCGGGAACGGTCATCTTCAGCGTGTCGATCAAACGTTCCGCATCCGGCCGGAAATGTGCGTCCCTGAGATCCATCGCCTCGCGGGCAGACAGCGGACGCAATTCGTCAGGCAAATCGTCTTGGCGCGGCATGGTTGCTCCGCCCACGAGGACAGGAATAACCCGCACTCCGCGTTCGAGCGCCTTAGCAATCTCCAGGCGCACGAAGTCACCCGCCATGTCGAGCCGCCGGCCTCCATTGGCTGCGGTGCAGGTCAGCCACCTCTCACCGATTACCGCAAGCAGCGCATCGCACTGGCTGATCTTCTCCTCGATCACCGCCGGAAAATTGTCGCCGCCCATGATCGTGTCGACGTCCATGTACGTGTTCTCTCGACCGAAGTGGACAATGAGGATGTCAAAGAGACGTCCTGCATATCCGCTGCTGTCTTCACGGCGATAGCTTATGAAAACTCCTGGCATATCATCCCCGGTCAAGGTGTGTTAAAGCCACTATACTGCCTTTTGCCGACAAGTGAAACCTCGATCAGGGAAGCTCGATCACGCAAGAACTTCTGCGGCTAGCCCGTTAATCGGGCCCGCCAGTGCGATTGCGTTCACGGGCAGGTAGGTATACATTAAGCGTCGGGCGAGTTGTAGAAACTAAAATGTTGGCTCAGGATCCTCGCGGCAACTGAGCGGCTGCGTTCTCGCCCGCGGTGGTTGGAATGACTGGTAAACTCACTCTGTCCCGCCGAGAGCTGTTAAAGGGTTTGGCAAGCGCTGCGACGCTATGCTCAGCGAGCAGCGCTTCCAGCTACGCCGGGGGACCCACGGCCGGTCGTGAGAAGCTCTCGCCGATGCGTTACCGCGACGTGAAGCTTACGGGCGGTCCCCTCAAGGCACAGTTCGATCGCATTCACGCGGCCTATCTAGGCATGGACGAGGACGGACTGCTGAAGGAACTTCGTGTACGCGCCGGCCTTCCCGCACCCGGAGAATACCCTGGAGGCTGGTACGACCGCGACGGGTTCGCCCCGGGTCATTGCTTCGGCCAGCTCATCTCGGCGCTGGCCAGATTCTCCGAGGCCACCGATGATGAGGCGACTCGAGCCAAGACGCAACGCCTGGTGGAGGGCTTTGCGGCCACGATTGGGCCCGACGGCTACTGCTACCCCAGCCAAAAGGCATCCACGAATTTCCCGGCCTACACCTATGACAAGTACGTGGTGGGCCTGTTGGACGCGTACCGGTTTGCCGGCATCTCATCCGCCATCCAAGTCCTCGATCGCGCCACCCGGGGCGCAATCCGCTGCATGCCGCCTCGGGCCCTCGACAGAAACCTTGACCCTCACCCCACCGCGCCTGATGACGAGTCCTACACGCTGGGAGAGAACTGCTTTTACGCCTACGAAGTGACCGGCGAGCCGCAATATCTGGAGATGGCCCGGAAGTATCTGCTCGACCGGACTTACTTTGATCCCCTCAGCCGCGGCGAGAACGTCTTGCCCGGGCGCCACGCCTACAGCCACTGCAATGCGCTGAGTTCAGCCGCGCGAGCGTATCTGGACCTGGGCGACGCAAAGTATCTCGAGGCCGTACAGAACGCCTGGGACATGATCGAGCGGACGCAGCAGTTCGCCTCCGGCGGCTGGGGTCCAAACGAATCCTTTGTGGAGCCGGACAAAGGCAGACTCGGAGAGAGTCTGACAAGTACCCACGCCCATTTCGAAACGCCTTGCGGGTCCTATGCACATCTCAAGCTGGCCCGCTACCTGCTGCGCTTCACAGGCCAGTCGCGCTACGGCGACGGCTTGGAACGCGTTCTTTACAACACCGTGCTGGGCGCCAAAGACCCGAGCGGCGACGGTCATTTCTTTTATTACTCTGACTACCACTCTTCCACGCGGAAGCTCTACTTTCCCGATCAATGGCCGTGTTGCGCCGGAACCCTGCCGCAAGTGGTGGCGGACTATGTCATCAGCGCGTACTTCCAAAGTTCCGATGGGATCTATGTCAACCTCTTTGTGCCGTCCGAGGTGAATTGGAGAATCGACGGGAAGCCCGCCAGATTGATCCAGACCACGAACTACCCGGATTCAGAGGCTACGGAACTGAGGTTGGAACTCCCCGCCCCGGCAGACTTCACTCTCTGTGTGCGGATTCCTGGTTGGCTGAAATCGAGCGCCGAGCTTCGAGTGAACGAGAGGCCCGTTTCGGTCGCCGCCGAGGCCGGAACCTTCGCAGCCCTACGACGCGTTTGGCATCACAATGACACCGTCCAGGTCGATTTGCCGTTTTCCTTTCGCACTGAACCCGTTGACAACCAGCACCGAAATACGGTGGCGCTGATGCGGGGGCCGCTGATGTTGGTGGCGCTCGATCCCCAGCCGAGGCTTGACGCGAATTCCCCTCAGGCGCCGAGGAAAATCCCCGGTTCCGTTCAGACGTTTGAGGTGACGGACCTTCCTTCGAAACTTCGCTGTGTGCCCTTCTACGAAGTTGGCGACCAGAGTTACAGCACCTATCTCGAGCTGGCATGAGGAGTGCCGGCATTTCCTAGTGCTTACTTGCAGAAGTAGGCGTTCTTTTTCGTTTAGCGTCGGAAGGGCGGGGCTTCAGCCCCGCCGCAAAGAGCACGCCGCTCCCTGGGGGCTTTAGCCCCTGAAGCCGCGTTGCTTCAGGGCCTAAAGGCCCCTTCTACCGTGCTCTGCGTACCGGCGGGGCTGAAGCCCCGCCCTTCCACGACGCAGAATAATTGCGCTTATTAACACAACTAAGCCCTAGGTCACCGCACGCCGGGCTAGGCCTCAGACTTTGTGGCGCTCCGGGCCCGGTAACCTATTGGCCACGCCTTGCGTCTTGTGCAAAAGAGGAAAACACCATGAAAAGCCTTGGCCGGAAACTCCTACGCGTGCCCGTGTGTCTTCTCGTGTTGGTTGTTGGAGCAGCCTGGATCAGAGGGGAACCCCAATCCGCCCTGCCAGCGCCCGCCACGCCCGCGGGTGAGCGTGCCGCCGCGCCCGCGCCGGGGGCCTACCGCCAGATTATGCTTGACGTCGTTGTCACCGACCACTCGGGGAAACCCGTGGCCGGCTTGCAGCAGCAGGATTTCACCATCCTTGACGACAAGCGGCCGCGCACGATTTCCTCCTTCAGCGCCTTAGCCAAAACCCGCGGCTCCGAGGACCTGCCGGAGCAAGCCGTGTTGGTGGTCGATGCCGTTAACACACCCTTCGACGCCATCGCTTTCCAACGGGAACAGCTCGACCGATTCCTGCGGCAACTGGGCAGCGAACTTCCTCTTCCCATGTCCGTGAGCGTTCTTACGGATAAGTCAGCGAGCCAGTCGGCGGCCTCGAGAGACGGAAACACCTTGGCGAACTCCCTGGATGCCGCGCAATCCGGTCTGCGCATCATCAACCGAGCGCAGGGATTCTATGGAGCGCAGGAAAGATTTCAGATTTCCCTTCCCGCCCTGAATCGACTCGTCGAGGGTGTGGCCATGCAGCCCGGCAGGAAGCTCGTGATCTGGGTTGGTCCTGGATGGCCCCTTCTTTCCGGACCGGGGATGGAAATGATGATAGCCCGGAAAGATCAAGCGCAGATTTTCGACACCATTGTGAAGCTTTCCGACCTCCTGCGGCAGGGTCGCGTGACCCTTTACAACGTCGACCAGCCGGGCGTGCGTGAGTCGATGTCTCGAGAGTTCTATTATGAGAGCTTTCTGAAGGCTGTAAGCTCCGCCAATAAGGCGCAATTCGGTAACCTGGCGATTCAGGTTCTCGCCGTGCAAAGCGGCGGGCTGGTGCTCAACAGGAGCAATGACGTCGGCAGTTCCGTGGCCGCTTGCCTGGCGGATGGCCAGGCCTTTTATACGCTCGCCTTTGAGGCGCCGGCGGCGAACGCTCCCAACGAGTACCATAGCCTACAAGTCAAGATGAAGAAGCACGGGCTTACCGCCCGCACCCGCACGGGATACTACGCCCAACCCTAGAACGGGCGGAACCGGGGATGGCGCATCGGAGCGAAGCTCTGCGGTGTCCGGGTATCGTGACTCCAACGGTCGCGGCTCATTGGGCGAATATGCGATCGACTACGCCGGTCCAATGCTCGCGGACCTTTTCGGCTTCGGGCTCGGATTCGCCGTACAGCAGCCAGGTCAGGGTCAACATCGCCTCCCCGCCGCACTTTTCGCAGAAGACGCAGAGCAGAGCGTGATTGCGGTCGGGGAATTCCACGGCGCAGACACCGGCCGCGGTTTTCGGCAACTCGGGAACTGCGGCCGTCAGCTTCCCCCAGGCTTCCGCGCGAGAGACGGGCAGCATGCGGAATAGCGTGACGTTCCGGCAACGCGCGACGCCCTGCTCGACGCTTTGCTTCATCATCTTCAGGAAGGTCGGCCAGGCTCCGCGGGTCGATTCAAACTCGCCGTCGAAATTGGCGGTGTCCCCAAAACCGGAATGCACCAGGCGCAGGACCGTCTTTCCGCCGCGTCCTTCGATGTAGTAATCGACCACGCTCGGCGGCGTGCCTTCGGCACGATCGCCGGTGATGCGGATATGCTTGTTCGGTTCCCACACCTCGATGCGCGAGGTGGCCTCCATGTCCGGTGACCAGCCGAAGGTGACGCTTCCTCCGCTACCCGGCTCCACGCGCGCGATGGGCGCAAACCAACTGGCTATCCCTTGCGCCGTGCTCACCGCTTCCCATACCTGTTCGGGGGTGGCGTCGATCTCGATTTCCATGTCGTGTTGTCTCATCGCTATTCTCCTTTAGTGAATTTGTATCGAGTCCGTTTCCACAGGTGCTTCTTTCGTAATCGCAGAATAGACGCCGCCGAAGAACCGGAACCTGCGCCCGCCCTCCGCCGACTCATCGTGATACTTCGCGGCAAGCCTTGCGACCTGCCCGGCCAGTTCCTCGGCAAACGCGTTACGCGACTCCGCCGAGGCGAAGCGGATTTCCACTTCCAGCGCCATCGTCGAGACGCGCTTGCCCGCTTTCCCCGCCCGGGTGCAAACCAAAGCCACGTCGCGGATCGCCCGCGCCGCCAGCGACAGCAGATACGCCGCCGAGAAACGGTCTCGCTGCTGTTCCGGACTAGCACCCAGCTTGCCAAGCGCCGCGGGGCTGATGACGAAGCTGTGCGCCGCGGTTCGCACCAGGCGCTCGATGCAGTTGCCCTTGCGGCGCTCTTCGACCAGTTTCACCAGTCCGGCCTGCTCCAACTCGCGGAGGTGATACCCAATCTGCTGGCGCGGCAATTCCAGGCGGCGGGCCACGCCCGCGGCCGAATCCGGCTCGGCGAGATGCTCCAGAATCCGCATCCGCGCGGGACTCAACAAGGTCGCCGCGACGTCTGCGCTTTGGATCACTTGAATGTCGGGTGTGCTGGCCATGGAGAGATTACACACCAATACAATTGTTCTGTCAAGACAAACTTTTCTGTCGGTTAATCAAATACGAGACTGCCGCAGAGCGAAGCTCGGCGGTCTGCAGGTGTTTCGACTCCGGTGATCGCAGGGCTTCGCCCTGCACCAGCAGGCATCCCTCAGTAGGTTAACAACAAACGGTCGGTTACAACCTCATCACTTAGATTCCTTCCGTTCATCTGAAAACGCTTCAGCATTGAGCGTCCACAACTGATCGATACCTCGCGCTCAAATAGACCACTTGGAATAGGGAGGTTTACGCTGTGTTTGCCCGAACGTTTGGTCCCGTCGATACTGAGTGCGACAAAAACGGAGCGCCTCTTGCAGCCGGCGATTGCCTCGAATAGTTTAGGAAGGCTGAAGGATTGTGCTCCGTAGAGAATTGCTTGTGTGTCGCTATACGGCGGGTCGCAATAGACTAAGTCGCCGGGCGCGGCCCTTTGCATCGCATCTGCGTAATCCATCAGTTTGAACGTAGTTCCACGGAGACGTCGCGCCCATTCATCTACCCGCTTGCTAAAGCTGGATGGGTGAATTGGTCTGTGAATACCGCATGGCGTTGACATGTACCCGTCGGCATGTCGGAACCGAACGACTCCCCCATAGCAGGACCGACAGAGGAATAAGAGATCTGCGCCGTTGGGCGTTGAATTGAAGGATGCTTTTATCTTCTCGTACTCCTCGACATGGTTGCCGTTGCTGCAAAGCCTCCAACGCTCTTCGTACCATCGTTTGAGCAGCGCGGGCCTGTTCGACAGCGTTTGCCATATCTCGATGAGCGGCGCGAATGAATCGGACGCCAAGGCATGCTCGGGTGCCAAAGTCGCTAGCACCCCGCCACTGCCTACAAATGGCTCGAAATAGCTTCCGAATTCGGACGGGAAGTACGACACAATTTCTGGTGCGAAGCGTTGCTTATTTCCAATCCACTTCAGCAAGCCCTTCGTAAAGGGTATCACCTGCCTAGTTCCGATATCCGCGAAAGCGAGTTGTTCCATTTACGCTCAATCCTCAATTCACTTAATTCCTTGCTACCATATCCCAATTTGGGATGTGAGTCAAGCCTCAGGTATCATCCTCCGTCAATGGCCAGAGAACCATCCACTGAAGAGACACTACGGGAACTCCTGATTTCCTTACGTTCCGAAGCTGGGCTCCGCCAGCTTGACCTTGCTGAACGATTGGGAAAACCGCAGTCGTTCGTCAGCAAATATGAAAACGGCGAACGTCGGCTAGATCTTTCTGAAGTTTACAGCATCTGCGAGGCGCTCAACTTATCTTTCGTCAGGTTTGCAGAACGGCTTGAGAGCATTTTGAAATGAAACCCAACGAAGAATTCTTGAATCAGGATAAGAGCTTTTGGGCCTTCGTCCGAACGGTGAGTGAAGAAGTTGGGTATACCGTTCACGGAGAGGACAAGATTCGTGTCCCAACGCTAACGGAGGTCGCCGATGCGTTGACCGCGCTTAAGCTTGACGCGTCTTCAGTACGTGAGCGCGACCGGCCAACCGAGCTTGGCAGAAAACTGCTTGACTATTTCGCCCATCGAGCAGTCGCGATCTCTGAGATCAAGGACCACCTGAACAGTGCTGCCGAAGCCGAAAAGATGTTCAAAGAAGTGAGACGGCGGTTTTCCCACGTGTGTCACTTGCCTATGAACAAGCAGAAGGCCGAAAAGAAAACCCACGCTTATCTCACTGGCGTTGTCACTATGATCCTGGAAGAAACCCTCGAAGCGCTAGCTCCGTTGAAGACCCTGCCTGTTCCCGAGGCTGACACTTCTAAAGAAAGGATAAATTGGCTAGAGCGAACGCAGGTCGACCAGATGCTGCGACCCAAGAAATATGTTGACAAACTCATCAAGGACGGCCAAATCACAAAGGAACGCCGTGGTCGAAAATACGTCTTCCATCCCGGCGACGTTCAGCGCCTCTTACCCCACTGCGATTACGACCCGCGCACGCTTACCACAGTGACGGTTGAGGGCCGTCCCTTGCGTACTCTTGCGCGCCGTGTTGACGGCGCGTATCCTAGGCCTGTTAATCCAATCGCCATTTGGGAGATCAAAGAGTATTACTACACGACCACTTTCGGCAGTCGCGTCGCGGATGGCATCTACGAAACACTGTTGGATGGCGCGGAACTTGAGGACCTTCTCCAAACTGGACACGCCGTACGCCACTACCTATTCGTGGACGGGTACCGGACTTGGTGGGAGGATGGCAAGTCGTACCTTTGCCGTATCGTCGATTCGATTCACATGAACTACTTAGATGAGGCAATATTCGGCCGCGAACTACTGGATCGTCTTCCGGAACTTGCGCGGGAGTGGGCTCACGAAAAGATAGCGCGGGAGAGGGCCGATATCACAAGGGCAAGGCCTCAGCCTTAGCCTTATCTGGAAATGGCCATCCGCTCATTGACACAGAAAATACTGCCTCGGCGGCAGACAGCGGAGCAGGAATCGAAATCACCAGGAGAATGTGGATTTTCGAGACCGACCTTAGAATCACGCAGGCATGGTTGATCGAGATTCTTGGAAAAGATCAACGAAATCGTGGCCGATGGACTTGGTCTCACCCCTACTGAGCATGACACTATTCGGAAGCGCTGCTAGGAACTTCCCCCTTTCTGTCACCGTCGAGCGCCCACGATTTGCCTGGAGCGCCGATTGCAAGACCCGAGCCCGCCGCATCTACCGTCCCGGCGAACGATTCAAAACCTGAACGCACCGCTGCCCATGATTCGGGGCGCCAATATAGCCCTTGCTGGATTGAATTGAGCAGGTAAGGCAGTGCCCTACGGCTGTGGTACCGTAGAATGGCCGATTTCCCGTCACTTGGTCGTGTAGTCGAAACCGTAGAGGTGACCTCGGGGAGAACAACTGGCGTTCAGTGCCAGGGGCAGGCTGTAATTCCCGGCTACTGCCGAGCCGCGGAACGACAATTCGTCACAATCAATGTTCCTGGCGAGGTCTGGCCGGGCAGGGCGAGGAAATTCGGGAAAGCCCGCTCACTTGTCTTGCGCTGTAATTGTAGACACTGGACGAGTCCGAGCGGTGGGTTCCCGCTTTCGCGGGGATGACGGCCTTCACGGTGCGCGGCCTCGCTATCGTCATTCCCGTGAAAGCGGGAATCCATTCCTCGTGTCTGAATCGCAGTTTTTTTGCATTTTCCACTTGACAAATCCAGGGACATTTACTAGCCTATAGGTGTGGTCGTTCTGCGGACACCTTTTCGTAAGCAGGCCGAGGCCGGGACGGTGGCAAGGAGCCGGCTAGACAAGCTTAAGATTTGCATTGGCGCCGTCCCGGCACGTCGAGGGTATGAAATCGGCTGTCATGCTGAGCGAAGCGAAGCATCTGCATTTATCTCCTTGAAAACAACAAATGCAGATTCCCCGCTACGCTCGGAATGACACGGCTGGCCGACTTTTTCACACCTTCGTCGCGGCTGGCTCATGTTGTGAGTTGTAGTTACACTACTCCGAGTCGAGGAGAGCCGAAATGCAAAGACGAAGTTTCATCAAAGCCGGAGCGGCGCTGGCGGGCGCGCTTGGCGTTGCCGGGCCCGGTCTTATTCGTGCCGACGTACCTGACCACAATTGGGACCGGTACGACTTCGGGTCAGGTCCTCCGGTGCGAAATCGGCTCAACCAGGGGCCATTTGGGATCGAGCAGGACGAAGGCTGGCTAACCCTCGCGACGACCACGCCCTCGGACCAGCACGTCAAGAACTTCGGACTGGGACTGGTGGGCTACGCGTGGGAAGAGGGCGGCCCTTCCCTTGCCGCCCGGCAGGGGAAGCAGACGCTGGAGCAGCACGTTGAAAAGCTGGCGGCGCTGCCATTTGTCGACGTGCTCTACATCCGCTGCGACTGGCGCGACGTGCAGAAGCGGCCCGGCAAGCTTGATCCGATGCCCATCTGGAGGCTGGCGTTCGAGGCGGCCCGCACCTACCACCTGCGCGTCGCATTCCGGGTGCAGCTCTCCAGCCCCAATATCCAGCCCAAGCTGGTCTCCATGCCTGACTTCGTCCGGGAGAAGGTGCCGCTCTTCAACATCGGAAGAAAATCCAAGGACGGCGACAGCGATTTCGACTTTTACGAACCTCAATATGACCACCCGGAATTCCAAAAGGCTTTCCGTGAACTGACCGAACTGTTAGCCGCGGAGTTCGACAACCATCCGCTGGTGGAGTTCATGGACCTCATGATGTATGGCTTCTGGGGAGAAGGCCACACCAGCGATCACCAGCCGACGCCCTTCCGCGACTACCTGACCGCGGAGCGGACCTTCGTGGGGATGACCCAACTGCAGATCGAGGCCTTCCAGCGCGTTCCAATTGCAGTTAATACGCAGCCGGATATCAGCCGCGTGGGTAATCGCGAGGTGCAGGACAGGGTGGTGCGGGCGGGCGGCTGGCTGAGGTCCGACAGCGTCATCGTGGACGAACCCATCCAGATCGAAGCGCTGGGCAATCGCCCACCGTGGCTCGCGGCGATTCTCGAGGACGGCGCGGCCCGGCAATACCTCCTTTCCGGCGCGTCCCAAGAGAACGAGGACGACATGGGGTATCGCATCGACGAGCGCTATCGCGAAACCGTAGGCCTGCACGCCCTCGACATCGGGGCCAACTACTTTGCGCTCTGGACGGAGGCGGACAACATCAAGCGTTATTACGACAAATACCCGCGTTCGCTGGAGGGGATGCAGCGCCGGCTGGGCTATCGCGTTCGCCCCTCGTGGATCTGGCAGCGGAAGCGTTATGACACGGCGGAACTCGTCCTGGGCATCGCCAACGATGGCGTGGCGGGCGTGCCGGGCGTCCTGGGTGTGTGCGCGGAAACTCCGGACGGAACAGTAAGGGTCGGTGGAAACCTGGATGCCGGCCAACCTTACGCCGGGAAAGTTCGCCAGGCTTCGCTCCTGCTCCCGCCCGGATTCGATGGCAAGGAATTGCGCCTGCGCGCCGAGATCGAAGTGAAGGGAGTAATTCGCCCGGTTCGCTGGGCATGCCAGGAGGCCCTGAATCCGGACGGTTCGTTGACGCTGCGCCTGCGCCGGAACGACGACCCGCGATTCCGGAAGGGAGTTTGAACGGCGGCTCGGTGGCCGAGGCGGAAAGAGGCGGAAAGAGAAGGGTGATAAATAAGATAGAAAAAACGAATAGAGAAAGCACTTGACAGGCGGGCGAGCGTCAGACAAACTGTCGTTATCCGGTTAAACTGCACCTGGGCGTCGGGCTCGCCCGGGCTTGTTTTTTGCGTCTCTTGGGATCTGGGCTGCAAGCACTTTAATATGCCGTCGGCGCAGGGGCCGTGTGCGCGTCAAGTGGAGCACCCGGCAGGGGAGTCGTGTCTGCGCCAGCGTCCAAACAAACGGAGGCTACAATGCTGCACTGCGGCAGTCGTGTTTGTGTGCGTTCTCTCTCCACAGGTTTTCTGCTCCTTGCCCTCACTGTTTTCCTGGCCCCCTCGTTCAGTTTCGGCCAGACGTTAAACGCCAGCCTTTCCGGGACCGTGACGGACAGTTCAGGCGCCGTCATCCCTGGAGCTTCGGTTATTGCCACCAACACTGCGACAGGGATCGCAACCAAGACCACCAGTGATCCCTCCGGCAGCTACACTTTCCCTTCTCTGCCCGCCGGCAACTACGATCTTACCTTTCAAAAAGAGGGGTTTACGGAAACGGTTCAGCATGGGGTCATTTTGCAAGTGGACCAGCGAGTGACCTTGAATTCCACGCTGAACGTTGGCAGCGTCAGCCAGCAGGTTGAGGTGGTCAGCCAGGTTCCCATTGTCAGCACGGAAACGGCCACGGTCGGCACGGTGATCGACACGCGGCAAGTCGTAGACCTGCCGCTGAACTTGCGGGAATTCGGATCACTGGCGACTCTTGTGCCCGGCACGATGACGGACAACGGCGGCTTTGCCAGCAGCACCTTCGGGTCGCCTTTCAGCCAGACCAGCTACAACTCGAACGGCAATCGCTCCTCGAGTAATAACTTCCTGATTGATGGTGTGATGTCAAGAAACCTCACTTTCGGCGGCTTTGCCTTATCACCTCCGCCCGACGCCATTCAGGAGTTCAATCTTGAGACGAACAATTACGATGCATCGTTCGGCATGACGGCGGGCTCGACCATCAATCTCGCAACCAAGTCCGGTTCCAATCAGATCCACGGCGCCGCCTACGATTTCCTGCGGAATAGCGACCTTGACGCCCGCAACTTCTTCGCGTTGAACGGGACAAATCCCGTAACGGGCGCTGAAATTCCGGGTTCCGCCCGGCCCGCTTTCCGCCGCAATCAGTTCGGAGGCGCTTTGGGTGGACCGATCAAGAAGGACAAGAGCTTCTGGTTCGTAAACTACGAAGGCTTGCGACGCGTGGAAGGTGAAGAATCGCTGACGACGGTGCCCACGCCGGCTGAGCTCAGCGGCAACTTCGGCGCCGCGCTGACGGGAAACACCGTAAACCTCTGCGGCGCCGGCGGGCCCGCGAATCTGAATTTCGATAGCGGCCAGATTTTCAATCCGGCCACCGTTTCGGCCTACACTTGTCCAGCCGGAAGCGCCAACGCCGGCTCCAGTATTCTGGTCGGCACACCCGTTCCGGGCAACATCATTACCAGCATCGACCCGGTGGCGGCGCACACCCTTTCGCTCAACCCGTTTCCCGGGGCAAATTACCCGACCGGAACAAACTTCGCGCAGACCTCTCCGATCACCGAGCGGGATGATCAGTTCATCGTTCGGTTCGATCAGAACTTCAGCGAGAAGGATCAACTATTCGCCCGTTACATGTTTGGTCAGTCGACCTGGAACGATCCTTACTCCGGGTACTCGATCCTTCCGACTTTTGGCGACAAACTTTATTTCCGCGGACAGAATATGGCTGTGGGCTGGACGCATAGTTTCAACCCCTCGCTTCTGAATGAGGTTCGCCTGGCCTTCCAGCGCGACTGGGATAACAACAATTGCGCATCCTGCCCGCGCGCCCCGAACTTCATGAGCGCTTTTGGCATCCAGAATTTGAACGGGTATTCAGCCAACTCGATCGGATTTCCAATTTTCAGTTTTGTGAACTTCTCCACGATCGGCGACTCTGAATACCGGCCCGTGATCAGTCCTGACATGGTGGAAACTTACGGCGACAACATCACCTGGACCCACGGCAAGCACACCACCCGCGTCGGGGCCAACCTTCAGTTCTGGCAAGTGTTTGGTGAGCAGGCTGCTTTCTCGCCTCACGGCCAACTCGGATTTAACGGCCAATATTCGGGCCTTAACGGCGAGGTAACCCCAGCAATCCCGATTAACGGGACATCCGTGCATGTGGCGGACCTGGCAGACTTCCTGCAAGGTTACCCCAACAGCGCCAATGAAACTCTCCGGTATTTAGGCACGGAGCAGGCAGGTGGGAAATTCTGGTCTTTCTATGGGCAGGACGATTGGAAGGTGAGGTCAAACCTGACGCTCAACCTCGGCTTGCGGTGGGAGTACCGTGGTTTCCCCTTCGACAAACGCAACAACTTTGTTAGCTTTGTGGGTACCGGGCCGGCGTTTTCCGGTCCTGGCAACGGTGTCTTGGTGTCCGCCGAACCCGATGCTGTGAATGACGCCTATTGCTCCAACCCCCAGTATGCCTTCCTGCTTTCGCCTGAAAATGGCAGCTGTCTCCTGGCGAGCTCAGCCCTGCGGTCTGCGCTGGGATTTACGGGGGGAACGCGCCGCTCGCTGGTCTTCGCGGATCACAAGGATTTCGATCCGCGCCTGGGTATCGCGTGGAGGCCCATGAACACCGACAAACTGGTGATCCGAGCCGGGGCGGGAGTTTTCACAGACCTTCCAAATTTCAATAATCAACACTTTGTGAATAACAACCCGCTGAACGGCACGTCGATTCTCTTCAACGCCCCCGGGGCCGCGCCTCCGGTGGTGACCAACGGGTCCCTCGTCACCTCGGAGAATGCCCTCGCCGCAGGCGGTACCCCGCCTCTTTCCGAGCAGTTTATTTCCCTCTACGTTGCTCCCCACTACAAGGACCCCCAGGTCGTCGAGTATAGCTTTGGCATCCAGTCCCAGCTTGCCCAGAACTGGGCGGTGGAAGTTGATTACGTGGGCAACAAGGGCTACTTCCTCGGAGATCTGCACCTTCCGGGCAATCAACCGGCTCCGACGGCACCCAACGGCAACCTTCAGGCCGATCGGCCCTATCCTGACTTTGGCACGATGCTCTTCACCAGTGCCAACGCTAAGGGCAATTACAACTCACTGCAGATGAAGTTAACCAAGCGTTTCTCCTCGGGGTTCACCTTCCTGGCGAGTTACACCTGGCAGGCGGCCCTCGATGACAACGAAGGCGACGAAGGCTTTGGAGGCGGAATCGGAAACGGCGACGGGCAGAATGATAACTGCATTCCCTGCAACTACGGTCCCAGCTACAGCGACGGTCACCAGCGCTTTGTGGTCAGCGGCGTCTGGCAGTTGCCGTTCGGAGTTGGGCAGCGGTACGGCAACCAGAAGGGCATTGTGGATGAACTGATCGGGGGTTGGAGGGCTTCCGGAATCTACAGCTACCAGACGGGCTTCCCCATGACCATTCTTTCGCCAGTAGACTACTCTAATAGCCTCTCGGCCAATCTCTACGCCGACCGCGTTTGCAATGGCAACAACGGTCCCAAGACCGCGGCCGAGTACTTCAACACAAGCTGCTTTACCATTGACTCCCTCGAGGCCGCCGAAAAAGCCGGCACGCCCCGCTACGGCATGCAGCAGCGCAACGACATCTCGGGTCCGCCCTTCAGTGATCTTGACTTCGCCTTGCTCAAGGACTTCAGCATCACGGAGAAATATAAGCTCCAGTTCCGGGCCGAAACCTACAACACCATCAATCACCCCAGTTTCGGTTACCCGGGAGCGACCGTCACCACCGCGACCTATGGGCAGCTCACCTACACCTCGAACATCAATCGTGAAATACAGTTTGCCCTGAAGTTCCTCTTCTAAGAGCGCAAACAAGCCGTAGGGGCGGCCCTTGTGGCCGCCCCCCAACCGGCTCCGTGCAACGGTTTGTCGCAAGAATTTCACCACAGAGCACACAGAGTCCGCAGAGAGGATGTTTTCCTCCATGTTCTCTGTGCTCTCTGTGGTGATTCTTTTCCTTCTAAGGTGCGATCTCCCGCCTTAATTCCTTCGCGAGTTTTTCAATTTGCTTCAAGCGAGCTGCCAGGTCCTGAGGCAATTGGCCATGGGTCGCCTTCTCGACGTCGGGCGGAATCGACTCGGCCAATTTCGAGAGTTGGGTCGCTTGCTCCTTCGCCTTGGCAGCATCGATCTTGAACTTCGGTTCTTTTCGAGCCACGGTCGGCGGAGTGTCAGGGTCCGGCAGGCGCGGCCGGGCAGGTTGAGTGGGCGGAAAGGTACCTGGGATCGTTGGGGTTCCGCCTTGTTGGAATAGCAAAACGAACGCTAAGCACAACGCCTTGGGAAGCAAACTAACAGCCTGCATACGCACCCCCTTGATGCTGCCCGCCGCACACTGCAGATGTGAAGAAATTCGGAATCTGTCATCCTGAGCGGAGCGAAGGATCTCAGGAGTGGTTCGTAGATCGTTGAACCACGGGTAACTGCGGAGATCCTTCGCTCCGCTCAGGATGACAGACGCCCCTCAGTTCCCTGATGTCAGCCGCCTCAAAGCCTCCCGTGCCGCGCCCAGCTGCGGGTCGATGGCCAGCGCCTGGCGAAATTCCTCAGCCGCCTCCTCCGAACGGTGTTGTTGGCCAAGGACCAGCCCTAGATTGTAATGCTCGGAAGCAGACTTCGGACGCAGCCGCAGCGCCGCGCGGAATTCCGCCCCCGCCCGGTCCAGATCGCCCCTGCGAAGATAGAGGCTTCCCAGCGTGTTATGCGCCTCCGGATCGAGCGGGTCGACGCTAATTGCCGCTCGCAAGTGCTGCTCACCGGTATCCCATTGCCCCTGGAGCGCGGCGAGCGTTCCCAGGTTGTAATGCGCGTTGTAGTCGTTGGGATTGACGCTCAGAACATGCTCGAAGCGCTCGCGTGCCCGCGCGTAATCGTTACGCTGCAGCGCGACGCTGCCCAGCATGTCCTCGGCGCGCGTGTAACTGGGCACGAGGGCGAGCGCCGCCTGGAATTCGCGCTCGGCCTCCTCCAGCTTTCGCAGTTCGAAGAGGCTCAACCCCAGATCCAGATGCGCTTTTGCGTTCAGCGGGTCCGCCTTAAGAACTTTCTGGAACTCGCGCGCTGCCTCGTCCTGCCGCCGCAGGCGCTGATCGTTCAACCCCAAACTCATGCGAACATCAGGAAGCTCCGGGTGGCTGCTGAGAAGCCGCTCGAGCAGCGCGTTCGATTCCTCGATGTGCCCCGCCGACGCCAGAACGATGGCGCGTCCGAATTCCTCGAAGTCGCCAATCCGGTCTTTGGGATCAGGACCATTCTCCGGCGCTTGCGTCTCCGGCGAACTTCCGGCAACATAGCCCAGCGAACTCAGTCGAGCCGCCGTTTCCGGATCGAGCGCCCGCTGTCCTCGCGGCCGCGGATTTCGAAACCGCGCGCGCAGAGCCGCCAGCCTCTGCTTCGCAGCCAGCGCCTGCGAGCCTTCCACGCCGTAAAGGTTGTGCGTCTCGCCCGGGTCTCGGCACAGATCGTAGAGTTCGGGGTTCGGAGCCTCGATGTACTTGTAACGCCCTGTGCGCAGCGACCGCAGGGGACTGCATCCGAAATGCCTCTGGGCATAAACGCTCTCGCTTACGACATCATGAGGGATCTTGGCATGGTCCGCGCGCACGAGATCCAGCAGACTGCGCCCCTGAAACTCCGGCGGCGGCCTGATGCCGGCGAACTGAAGGACGGTGGGCGCCAAATCCATCAAGCCGGCCGGTTCGTCAATCCGGGCCGGAAAGCTGGCGCCTCCCGCCGGCCAGTGCACGATGAGCGGCACCCACAGCGTGCTCTGATAGATAAAGTAACCGTGCGTTTTCTCTCCGTGCTCTCCCAGTCCCTCACCGTGGTCGGAGGTGAGAACGATGAGGCTGTTTGCGAAGACGTTATGCTGCCGCAGGGAATCACAGAACCTGCCCACCTGCTCGTCCACGTAACGAAGTTCGGCGTCGTATCCCGTGCCGAAGCGCGCCTGGTAGCTCGCCGGCAAATTGTAGGGAGTGTGCAGATCATAAAAGTGTACAAAGAGAAAAAAGGGGCTGCCGGAGTTGGCTCCCAGCCATTGATCCGCTGCCGCAACCACCTCGGCGCCCAAACGCTTGACGTCTCCGCTGTCGGAATCCGTCTGCCGATGCAGGTCGAAGGTGCTGTCGTACGCGTCGAAACCCTGATCGAGGCCGAACCTCCGGTCGAGCACAAATCCGCCGACCACGGCTCCGGTGTGATAGCCGTGGGCCTTGAGGACGGTGGCCAGGGTTAAAGCGTTGGGCCGCAGCGTCTCTCCGTTGTCCTCGATGCCGTTGAAGAACGGGTACGTGGACGTGAACAGAGAGACGTGCGAAGGGAACGTCAAAGGGACCTGCGAACTGACGGCGGAAAATAACGTCCCGCCTCTGGCTAGGGCATCAAGGTGAGGCGTCGCAATGCGGCGGGAGCCATAGCAGCTCAAGTGGTCAGCGCGCAGCGTGTCGACAGAAATCAGAACGATCGAGGGCGGCTTCCCCGTGGCAGCCGAAAGAGAATTCCCTGCCCCGGCAAGAAGCGCACTGAAACAAACCACCAGCGTGACCGAAACCCACCGTGCCATTTTACAGTTTGGACTGGAGGCAGCCCTTGTCCTACAATTTCAATGTGCTATCCAAAAGCTCACTCTCTTCTCTTCCCGGCTATCGTAGCACGCTGGATGAGGACGAGCCAGCCACTTGCGGCGGCCGCGTCCTTCGTGTCATGCGATTGGCCTTCGTGGTGGGCTTTTTCTTGTCTGCCCTCGCCATGGCGCAATCATCCCCTCAATCAACCATCCTGAACCTGGCTGCAAAGGCCGAGGGCTTCGAGGCCCAGGGCCGTTGGCAGGACGCCGCAGCGGAATACCAGGAAATCCTGAAGGTTGAGCCCCGTTCCACAGCCGCGTTGAATGCGCTGGGTGCCTTGAGCGCGAAGCAGGGCGACTTCAAGCAAGGAATCACCTATTACCAGCGGGCCTTGAAAATAAATCCCCGCGAATTCGCAACGAATCTGAACCTGGGCATCGCTCTGATTAAAATGCAGGACTACAAATCCGCCGCGCCCGCGCTCGAAATTGCGGCGGAGGTTAATCCTTCCAGCTTTCAGGCCCAGGAATTGCTTGGCGTGGCGCGCATCGCCCGGGACGAATACGCGCGCGCCATCCCGCCGCTCGAAAAGGCCTTGTCGCTCGAACCTCGCGACCCGGGTTCAAATTATTTGCTGATCCGCGCCTATATCGAAACGAAGCAATTTAAGAAGGCCTTGGACGGCTTCGACCGACTCGAGCAGCTCGACCCCGGCTCGCCGTGGGTGCGCATTTTGCGCGGCCAGGCGTACGACGGCCTGGGTTCGTACCAGAAAGCTTTGGAAGAGTTCGAGGAGGCCAAGAAGCAGTTGCCCGCCGACGCCACGGTGCGGTTTTCGCTTGGATTCATGTGCTGGAAGCTCCGAAATTATGATGAAGCCGTCAGCGAACTGCGCGAGACGCTTCGGCTCGATCCGCGGTTTGAAGAAGCCAGGTACTACCTCGCAGACGCGTATCTTTCCGAGTCGCAGCCGCAACTCGCCTTGCCCATCCTGCAAGATTTGACCGGGAATTCGCCCACGGATTATCGAGCCAGATTGGATTTGGCGAAGGCCTTGGACAAGCTCGGCCGGTCCCAGGAAGCCGTGCCGCAATTCCAGGAGGCGATCCGCCTGGATGCGTCTCGCCCCGAGCCTCACTACCTGCTGGGACGAACCTACGAAAAGCTGAAGCGGCCGGAAGACTCCCGCCGTGAAATGGAGCTGGCGCAGAAACTGCAAACCCAAAAGCGCGCCGAAGAGGAAACACTGACGCGAGCAGTCGGCGCGCGAGGCGACCCCGCCCGTGGCATGGGCTTAGTTCCGCCGCCGACGCAAGACACGCCTCACCCATGACAAGGGCTGGCGCAGACCCCTGCCTGGTGGGGTCTGCGATGTCCCGAAGGGACACGCCGGTAATATGCAAGGTTTTGAATATATGTGTCAAAATGCCACACTTGGGAGTGGTTTTTTCACAATGTGAAAAAACCGTTTCCTCCAATCGCATTCAATCTAAAGCAGATAGAATTTTCAGTCGCATTTTTTGCACTGTTTCCCATTTTTCCATTCCTGGCGTGATAGCCTAGGTTTAGTGACCGAAAGAGCGTGTCCAATGTCAGAAGCTGCGGAAGTCGACAAGACGACGAAACGGGAACGGGGCGCTGAGCCGAAGGGCGCGCCGGCTTTGCTGCTGTTTCTCGCGCTCGTCACTTGTCACTCGTCACTGCTCTTCGGGCAGCGATTCAGCCACGTCCAGGGCGCGATGGTCCAGGTCACCAGCGCTTGGACGAGCAGCCCATTCACGCTGATCCTGGCGAGCAATCCGGCGCACGGGGACCTGGTGGTGGTGGCTTTCGCGAGCATCGGCTGCACGAACGGCGGGCCGTCTCCGGTCACGATCAAGGACGCGAACGGCAACAGCTACGCGGTGATTTCCACCCCCGCCACGTTGTCACAAGCAGTCACCTCCGGCCTCTGCTCGGGCGGCACGGTTTACGCGAACTTGTGGCTGGGCTACCTGCTGAACGCGCCGTCGAACGCTTCCGGCACGATCAACGTCAGCTGG
>Ga0181532_10000523_pt1 | contig 39545 bp, 39 predicted proteins | sample PEATcosm2014_Bin_33_FD_119768 | JGI IMG/M metagenome (GOLD analysis project Ga0181532, IMG submission 119768) | Peatland microbial communities from MTU Mesocosm Facility, Houghton, MI, USA - PEATcosm2014_Bin11_30_metaG | ecosystem: Environmental > Terrestrial > Soil > Wetlands > Peat | place...
CCGCCGGGGCCCCCCTCTTCGCCGGGGCCTCCCCGTCCGCCGATGGCTCCCCTTCCGCCGGGGCCCCCCTCTTCGCCGGGGCCTCCCCGTCCGCCGATGGCTCCCCTTCCGCCGGGGCCCCCCTCTTCGCCGGGGCCTCCCCGTCCCCCGATGGCGCCTCCCACGCCGACGGCTCCGGTCATCCGGCCTGGTACCGGCCGAACGGCAATCTCGAATGGGCGGACAGCACCGAGGGGCACGCCGAACTCAGCGCGCGGGTCCGCCGCCTCACCGAATGGGGATATCCGGCCACCCTGGTCGATGCGGCCGCGGCCGCCGAGCTGGAACCATCCCTGCGGCTGCCCCCGTCGGTCACCGAGGTCGCGTGGTTCCCCGAGGAGGGCTATCTCCTGACCGGGCCCCTGGTCGCGCAGATGGCCGGGTTGGCCGCCGCGCGGGGAGCCACGGTCCTGACCGGCGCGGCGGCGCGGGTGGTGGGCATCGACGCTGACGGCGGCTCGGTGCATGCGGTGCGGACGGCCACCGGCCAGGTCATACCGGCCGACCTGGTGGTGTGCTGCGCGGGACGCTGGGCGCCCCAGGTGGCAGCGCTGGCCGGATCGACCTGCCCGGTGCCGCTGGTCCCGTGGTCGTCACCGGGTGCGGAAGCCCCCGGGCTCGTCGTGCGGGCCGGTCCCGGCTCCGGCCTGGCGCGCATGGTGCACGCGCCGGAGGTCTACTTGCGGCCCCATTCCGGTGGGCTCGTGCACCTGGAGGCGCCGGACGTGGCGGTGGACCTGCATACGCCGGACGCGAAGCTGCGGGCGGGTGCGGCGGAACTGCTGCGCCGCGCCCGCCTGGTCATCGGCGGGCTGGACGACGCCGAGGTCGCCGGGTACCGCGTGTGCGTGCGCCCGATGCCGGCCGACGGCCAGTCCATCGTCGGCTGGCTCCCCGGCGCCAACGGCGTGTACCTCGCGGTGACGCACAGCGGCGTCACCCTCGGCGCGCACCTGGCCCACCTGATCACGGCCGAGGTGACCAGCGGCGCTCCCGCCGCCCAGCTCGCACCGTACCGGCCCGCCCGATTCGCCCCCTCCGCCAGCCGGCGCTTATCCGGATCGCCGCCGGTGGCCCGGGCCCCGCGAGTCTCAGGCCTCCAGGGCGGCCCGCACCAGGTCGAGGAGTTCGTCGTCGGTGATGTCCGCCGCGTCGCTGGGCCGCAGCTGGATGGTTCCCTTGCTGGTCTTCAGCGTGGGATGGCGGGACGTGAAGTCCGTCTCGCGGCCCTGCCGCCAGCCGTAGACCGAGACGCCGTGCTTCCATGCGCCGACGTAGAGGCGGCGGCGGCCGACCTTGTAGGCCGGGATCTGATACGACAGCACGACGGTGGCGTCCGGGTACGCGGTGAGGATCAGCCCGTGCAGCCGGTCGAACACGGGCCGGTTCTCGGCAGCCATCCTGTCGATGTACGTCCGCACCGCCTCATCCACCGTCCCATTGTGGCCTCTTTCGGCGGGCTCATCCACCGTCCCATTGTGGCCTCTTTCGGCGGGCCCGGAATGGTGCGCAGTTCGTGGCATGGCCGTCTCCTGTCGCCGCTGTCCACCCTGTGCCGGTACCGACGGCCGGGCCGGGCGGAAATCATCGCCCCGCCCCCCTGTTCGCCCCGGCCGGTTCCGGCCCGTCCTCAGGCCCGGCTTGGGAATCCGGAGCCGGGTCCGGCCGGTTGAAGCAGTGGAACAAGGGAGGCGCAGGGAAGGCGGGCCGCGGATGAGAGCGCATCGGGATGACAGAGCGTAAGCCGCCAGCGATGAGCGACACCTCGTGGATTGATCAGCAGATCATGGAGGCGGAAAAACGAGGTGTGTTCGATAATCTGCCCGGGACCGGTAAGCCGCTCCCGGACCGGGGCGAAGCGGATTCCGGTCAGGCCTGGTTGCGGGACTACCTGCGCCGGGAGGGGGTGCCGACCGAGGGACTCCTGCCCACCCCGCTGAGACTGCGCAAGGAAGCCGAACGGCTGGCCGCGGAGGTACAGAACCTGCGCTCCGAGCAGGCCGTACGGGACGCCGTCCAGGATCTCAACCGGCGGATCATGAAGTGGCGCCAGGCCCCGGCGGGGCCGCCGATATTCGTGCCCTTGGTCAACGAAGAGGAAATGGCCGCCATATGGAGAGCCGCGCACTCGGTAAAGGCGCAGGTTTCACCTCCGGCTTCACCCTCGGCCGCAACTGATACCGGAACGGGAGACACAGCACCTCCCCGGCTGGGATGGTGGCGTCGCCTCGGCCGCCTCGGCCGCCTCGGGAGGCCGGGCGGGGCCGTGAGATAACTGGCGGGCAGGACCTATTCGGAGCGGGGGGTGCCATGTTCCACGTGGATTCCGAGGTCGGCCGCCTGAGGCAGGTGGTATTGCACCGCCCTGATCTGGAACTTAAGCGCCTCACCCCGGACAATGCCGCCGACCTGCTCTTCGACGACGTGCTCTGGGTGAGCAGGGCGCAGGCCGAGCACGACGCGTTCGCCGATGTCCTGCGCTCGCGGGGCGTGGTGGTCCACTACTACCGCGACCTGCTGGCCCAGACGCTGGAGATCCCGGAAGCGCGCGCGTACATCCTGGACCAGGTGTTCGACCCGCGCTGGCATGGCCCACTCGCCGCCACCACCCTGCGCGCCACGATGGACGGCCTCGACTCGCCACGCCTGGCCCGCTTTCTGGCCGGCGGGATCACCAAACGCGAGATTGCCGAATACGGCCCGGAGCCGAAGAGCATCGCCTTCCATTCCCTCGATCCCGACGGCTTCGTGCTGGCGCCGCTGCCGAACTTGCTTTATCAGCGCGACACGTCGTGCTGGATCTACGGCGGCGTGTCCATCAACGCGATGCGCCGGCCGGCACGGATCCCGGAGACCGTCAACGACGAAGCCATCTACCGCTGGCACCCGATGTTCGCGCGGGAAGACTTCGATGTCTGGTATCACGGCGCCGACGCCGCACCGGCCACCATCGAGGGCGGCGACATCCTGGTCATCGGCAACGGGGCGGTGCTGGTCGGGATGAGCGAGCGGACCACGCCGCAGGCTGTCGAGGTGCTCGCCCACCGGTTGTTCGCCGCCGGGGCGGCCCGCTGCCTGGTCGCCATCGACATGCCGAAGACGCGCGCGTTCATGCACCTGGACACGCTGTTCACGATGGCCGACTACGGGGTGTTCACCAAATACGCGGGGATGGGCATGCTGCCCTCCTACACGGTCGAGCCGGGTGCGACGGCCACTGAGCTCAAGGTCACCGATCACCCGCCGGGGGATATGCACCGTGCCATAGCCGCCGCGCTCGACCTGCCGTTGATCAGGGTGCTGACCGCTGTCCAGGACGTTCATTCCGCGCTGCGGGAGCAGTGGGACGATGGCTGTAACGTACTGGCGGTCGAACCAGGAGTAGTCGTCGCCTACGAGCGGAACGTCACCACCAACACCTACCTGCAGGACAATGGCATCGAGGTGATCGTGGTGCCGGGCGGGGAACTCGGCCGGGGCCGGGGCGGCCCGCGCTGCATGAGCTGCCCGATCGAGCGCGACGCCTGAGCCGGGACCACCCGGATCGAGTAACGACCCGACCGGCCAGTACGACGCTGGCGGCTGCAGCGCGTCCCGGACATACCCCAGCACTTCGGTCCAGAATTCTGCCGAACGGTCCAGCTGGGAGCAGTCGATCACGACAGCCAACTCGCCCCGCAGTAAGGATGCGGCTGACGGTGCATTGTCGTGGTAACGATCGCGGGTCGCGGCGGAGCGGGTGATCGACCGGAATCTCGACGAGAACGATCCGGACGCCCTCCGGATCCTCGATCCACATCTCGATCAGTCCCCAGGGCTCGGTCATGGGCTCTCGGAGAACACGCACGCCGGCCGCCGCCAGCCGTTCGTGCTCAGCATGAACGTCTCGCACCTGGAGCCAGATCATCAGCGAGCCCCCGGCGGGCCCCGCAGCCCGCCCGGACACTTCCAGCAATCCCGGGCCGAGAAAGAACACCACTCCAGGGTCGTCCGGAGAGCCGAACTCCCGGTAGATCGCCAGACCCAGCACGTCCCGGTAGAAACGGCGGCTTCGGTCCAGGTCCGCTGGCCGCAGCAGAATCCGGCTGCTCAGTACCTCCACATCACTATCCTGGCAGGCCCCCAGTGGTCGCTGACCGGAATGTCGCCGCCGCAGCCACGCAGCGATGCGGCGCGCTGGACAATGGGCTGGTGATCGAAGTCGACCCTGGCCGTTTCGAGGAAATGGTCGTCAGTTTCCGTCGAAGACCTACGGCGTACGTACCGCGGCCGGCGCTGAAGCCTCGGCTTGCCGGGGCGTATGTGCCGATGCGGGATACTTCCCGTATGACCGATCGCAATGTGCTGGGTGGCGAGCTCGAACCGTGCGGCTCCGACCCGGTCACGGGCTTCTACCGGGACGGGTGCTGCACCACCGGGCCGGAAGATCTGGGCAGTCACACCATTTGCGCCGTGGTCACCGCCGAGTTCCTGGCCCACCAGCGCCAGATCGGCAACGACCTGACGACACCGATACCGGAGTTCCGGTTCCCCGGGCTCGTGCCGGGAGACCGCTGGTGCGTCACGGCGAGGAACTGGCTGCGCGCCCATCACGACGGCGCCGCCGCACATGTGGTGCTGGCCTCCACCCATGAGCGGGCGCTGGAGATCGTGCCCCTCGCGACGCTACGGGAGCACGCCGTCGACGTCCCCGCTGATCCGGGCGCCCTCGAGACCTGAGCGCCGCATGCGTGCTGCCGCCAGTCCTGGGCCGGGAACGCCGAGTCTTCCCTCTTCCGCGTGCGCGCTTGGCGGGGCGGCGGCGCGGCATGATAGCTCGCACGGTGCCGCCACCCTGCGGGCTATTTTCCGTGGGTTCCGTCCCCGGCCACTTTTCCGTGCGCTCGGTCCCCGGCTACCCGCGCCCTGCGCGGGTAGCGTGGCCATTGTGAAAGCACGCCCGGTGGACGACATGTCCTTGGTGAGACGAGGTGACCGGCGCTGTGGCCCGAACGCACACATACGAGGTCTCGGTGGCCTGGGCCGGCAACCGCGGCACGGGCACCAGCGGGTACCGGGCGTATGGCCGGGACCATGATGTCCGCGCGCCGGGCCTTCCGCCGATCGCCGGGAGTTCCGACCGGGCGTTCCACGGCGACCGGGACCGCTGGAACCCGGAGCTTGAGCTCACCGCGGCCCTGTCCCAGTGTCACCTGCTGTCCTACCTGCACGTGTGCGCGCAGGCCGGCGTCGTCGTGACGGCTTACTCTGACGACGCGCGCGGCACGATGGCGGAAACCGGCGATGGCGGCGGTCACTTCATCGAGGTCGTGTTGCGGCCCCGGGTGACCGTCAGCGCCGAGAGCATGATCGACGCCGCGATGCGCCTGCACGAGGAGGCCAGCGCCCGGTGCTTCATCGCCAGCTCGGTCAACTTCCCGGTCCGGCACGAGCCTGTCGTCACCGCCGGAGTCAGCCAAGCCGTCCCATAGCCGTCCGCCATCGAGATCACGGGAGTGACGCATGAGCAGCAGCATCCCGCCCGACGGCCCGGAGGCCAGCCAGGAAGGGGGCTCCGGGAATGCCGTTCGCCCGGATGGTGAGACCTGGGTGGCGCTGCTGCACCGGCCGGGCCCGGCCGCACCCCGCGAGGGGAGCGTGTTCAAGGATCCGCGGTTCACCGAGCACATCGCCTTCCTCGCCCGGATGCGGGAGGCCGGCTACCTGATCGCCGCCGGGCCGCTGACCGACGAGGCCGGTGCGGGCATGACGATCCTGCGCCTGCCGGGAGAGGGCCAGTTCGGGGAAGCCACCCGGCTGGCGACCGAGGACGACACCAGCGTCGCCGGAGGTTTCTTCACGGTCGCCGTCCGGCCCTGGCATGTCGTCATCCAAGCCGGGCCCTCGCTCCAGGACGGTCCGTAACCGCCGGCTCAGCCGGCCGTCATGGCTGGTAGGACCGGGGCGGAAAACAGATAGCTGGTGGCCAGGCTGCGGTAGGGCCGCCACGCCTCGGCGATCGCGGTCACCTCGGCGGGGAGCGGCAGATGATCGAGGTGATACGCGGACCGGACCGCCTTGCGCAGGGCCAGGTCACCGGGCAGCACGACGTCCTCCCGGCCCAGGGCCAGGATCAGTGCGCCCTGCACGGTCCACGGCCCGATCCCCGGGATGGCGGTCAGCTGCGCCGTGATCTCCTCATCCGGCAGGCCACTCAGCACGGCGAGGTTCAGCCGGCCGTCGGACAGCCGTTCCGCGAGGTCGCGCAATGTGCCGACCTTCCGGCCGGACAGTCCCGCGCGGCGGACTTCAGCGGGATCGGCCCGCAGCAGCTCTTCCGGCGAGGGCAGGTGGCCGCCGAACAGCGCCCGGATCCGGGCCAGGATGCGCCGGGTGGACGCCACCGACAGCTGCTGGCCGGTGACCTGGAACACCAGCGCACCGAACAGGTCCATGGCCGGCAGCCCGGCCATCCATCCGCGCGGGTCGAAGTCCGGCCGCTCGTCGATGAGCCGGGCCAGCACCGGGTCGGCGCGGCGGAGGTGGGAACGAGCGTCCCGCAGCCGGGCGGCCTGGCCGCGGTGATCTTGGGTCACCGGCCCCTTGCTGGCCTGTTCCGGTTCCATGGCACCCTATCTTCATACATCGCGTCCGATGTCCGAGCCCGGGGCAGGCCAGGTGCATGGGCCAGATCCGGCGCCGGAACGAACCTACGAGGAGAAGAACCCGTGGCGATGCCGCTCTTTGGCCGGGTGATCGCGGCAGTAATCGGCGGCATGCTGGTCCTGATGGTATGGGGAAGCGTCATCGGCGCGCTCGTCGTGTCACGGCCGGTGGCCAGCCGGCTGACGCGAGCAGCCGACAAGTCCGTCAACGTGCTGTTCCGGATGATCAACGAGCGCTTGGCCGACTACCGTCGGCGGGACCGGGTGCTCGCCGTGCAGGCCGCGGCGATCTTGCTCGCGCAGCTGCTCATCTGGCTGGGAACCTCCTTTATCGGGTTCGCGCTGCTGCTCTGGCCGTTCGAGAAGGGTGGCGTGGCGGGTGCCTTCACCTCGGCCGGGTCCGCGATGTTCACGCTGGGCTTCGAAGTCCCGCCCGGCACAACGCCGGCGTTCATGGTCTTCGCCGGCGCCGCGACCGGCCTGATCATCATCACGCTGCAGATCGCCTACCTGCCCACCCTGTATGCGGCGTTCAACCGGAGGGAAACCGAGGTGGCGCTGCTGAACGCGCGGGCCGGGATCCCGTCGTGGGGCCCGGAGTTGCTGGCGCGCACGCACTACGGGCTCGATTCGGGCGTGTCGACCATCGACACGATGCCGGCCCTGTACGCGCAGTGGGAGCGCTGGGCCGCGGACGTCGCGGAAAGCCACACCACCTACCTGCCGCTGGTCCGGTTCCGCTCCCCCCAGCCGTTCTCGTCCTGGGTTACCGCGCTGCTGGCCGTGCTGGATTCGGCCGCCCTGTTCCTATCCCTCTCCCCGAAGTCCGCACCGGTGGTGCCCGCCCGGCTGTGCCTGCGCGGCGGATTTCAATGCTTCAACCGGATCGCCCGGGCGATGGGCATCGACGTCCCCACTGAGCCGGACCCGAACGCCGGGATCAGCCTCACCTACGAGGAGTTCCTCGACGCGGTCGCCCGGATGAAGAAGGTCGACTTCCCGATCGAACGCGACCCGGCCGACGCGTGGCCGGATTTCGTCGGCTGGCGGCTCCTCTACGAGCGGCCCGCCTACGCGGTCGCCTTCGCGCTCGACGCGGTGCCGGCCAAGTGGTCGGGCCCGCGCATGCACCCTGTCGAGCACATCGAACCGTTCCGGCCGCCGCCCGGGCGGACGGCGAAATCAGCCGAACAGAGCCGTGCCGCTGATCCTCCCGGGACCTCGGATAACCCTCCCGCGGCCGGGATCCCCGAGGACGGCCGCCGCGTCTAGCGGGCGTGCCCCATCCCCGATGCGGGGCCCACACGAAATATTGGGACCATGAGCGATCTCAGCTATGCGGCGTCGGTCGTCGTCGCCTGCCCGCCGGAAACCCTCTATGACCTGGTCTCCGACGTGACCCGGATGGGGGAGTGGAGCCCGATCTGCAAGGCCTGCTGGTGGGACGAGGGCGCCGGCCCGCGCGCAGGCGCATGGTTCACCGGGCGGAACGAAGTGCCCGGGCGTATCTGGGAGACCCGTTCCCAGGTCGTGACGGCCGAGCGCGGCCGGGAGTTCACGTTCGAGGTGAACACCGGCCAGGTGCGCTGGAGCTACACCTTCGCCCCGGTGGGCGGCGGTGCGGAGCTGACCGAGTCCTGGGACTTTCTCCCGGCCGGGATCGCCGGCTTCCACCAGCGGTATGGCGGCGACGCCGAGAACCAGATCGGCATCCGCTCCGCCGCGGCGCACCAGGGCATCCCCGCGACGCTCGCCGCGATCAAGAAAGCCGCCGAGTCCGCCTGACCGGCCCGGGCTCCGATGCTCGCGATGCCTCCCGGAACGTCCGTTCGGGAGTATCCATAGGGCCCTGGTCAGCGTGCCCTGGAGACCGGGCTGCGCGTTGGCGGGCGGGCGGCCCGCTCGGCGGCGGCGGTGATGTTGCGGAGCATTCCGCCGAACACGATGCCGTGGAACGGCGAGATCGCCCGCCAGTAGGCGTGGCCAGCCAGCCCGCGTGGCTGGAAGATGGCCCGCTGGCGGTAGGTGGTCTCGCCGTCTTCGTTCTGCCCGACGGACAGCTCCAGCCAGGCCAGACCGGGCAGCTTCATCTCCGCGCGCAGCCGCAGCAACTGCCCCGGTGTGATCGCCTCGACCCGCCAGAAGTCCAGCGCGTCCCCGACCCGCAGGTGCCGCGGATCGCGCCGCCCGCGCCGCAGCCCCACGCCACCGGACATACGGTCGAGTAGCCCGCGGGCGGCCCACGCGGCGCGGAAGGAATACCACCCGGACGGCCCGCCGATGCCCTCGATGATCTGCCACAGCGCCTCGGCCGGGGCGCGCACCACGCTGGTGCGTTCGTCGACGTACAGCGAGCCGCCGGCCCAGGACGGATCGCTCGGCAGCGGATCGCTGGGTGCGCCCGGCGTGCCCGCGGACGACCAGCTGGTGGAGACGTCCCCCTCGCGGGTGTGCCGCAGAGCCAGGGCGATGGCCTCGTCCAGGGGCAGCAGGCCGTCCGGCGGGTCCGGGATGTAGTCCGCGATGTCGTGCTCGGAGGCCACGACTTCGTTCCGCAGCGACTCGACCAGTGGCTTGGCCAGTCCGCTCGGCACCGGCGTCACCAGGCCGACCCAGTGTGCCGACAGCCGGGGCGTGAGCACCGGGACCCGCACCAGGATCCGGGGGGTCAGGCTGGCCACGGCGGCGTAGCGGCGCATCATGTCCGCGTAGGTGACGATGTCCGGGCCGCCGATGTCGAAACGCCGGTTGACGTCGGCGGGCAGCGACGCCGCACCGACGAGGTAGCGGAGCACGTCGCGGACGGCGATCGGCTGAATGCGGGTATTCACCCACATGGGGGTGACCATCGCCGGCAGCCGTTCGGTGAGATAGCGGAGCATCTCGAACGATGCCGAGCCGCTCCCGATGATCACGGCGGCCTGGAGCGCGACGGCCGGAACGCCGCTGCCCAGCAGGATGTCCCCGACCTCGCCCCGCGAGCGCAGGTGCGGTGAGAGGGCGCCCTCCTGGCCGGAGATCATCCCGCCCAGGTAGACGATGCGCCCGGCCCGGGCGTCCCGCGCGGCGTCGGCGAAGACCCGCGCCGCCTCGCGGTCGCGATCCTCGAAGGAGGAGCCGGTGCCCAGCGCGTGGATGAGGTAGTAGGCCACGCCCACACCCTCCAGGGCGCGCCGCACCGCGGCCGGGTCCCGCGCGTCTGCCCGTGCGACCTTGATGTCGCCCGACCAGGACCGGTCGCTGAGCTTGGCGGGGTCGCGGGCCATGCACCGGACCGGGTACCCGGCGGCGAGGAGTTCGGGCACCAGCCGCCCGCCGATGTATCCAGAAGCGCCGGTCACGAGGCAGAGCGGTGCGGAGGACATGCCTTCAGTGTCGCATTGATCTCCCCCGACCAACCCGGGCGGCCCTCACGAACGCCCAGGTCACCGGCCGTCCGGCCCGGCCCCGGCGTTCGCCGTCGTGATCTTCGCGGCCGGATAGCCGTCCTGGCCGATGATCGTGAAGGTGTAGCCCGGGAGCCTGAGGTCATAGGAGACGCCGGCGCCCTCGTTGGCGATCCGCCACAGTTCGGTCTGGCCCGGGCACATGGTGAGGACGGGACGGAGCTGGCCGTTGACGAGGCGCACCGTCGGGCTGCCGGACAGGATGGGGTAGCTGCCGGAGTTGGCCGCGAGCCTGGCGGGGCCTGGGCTAGCGAGGCTGCGCCGATCCGCGGGAACATCCAGCGAGGTCTCTATACGGGCCTTTGGTCCCTACTGTGCGGTCATGGCCGGGTTGAGCCGTACGAGCCGCACTGGGTTTGTCTCATCGAGTTCGGCGACAGCTTGCCGTGACTTCACGAAGTCTGAGAACGAGCGATAGCCCAGAGCGCGCTCGCTAAATGACGGGTCCATGCGCCTCATCTGGCTCTTCACCGCGGAGCTATGCAGCCAGTCCGCGTCGTCCTTTTCCTGCCCGAGTCGCAGCGCCCGTTCAAGGAGCCTGGTGGCCAGCTGTTGCGGGTCTTCGGAATCGAGCTCCGTCTCGTCGGTCACCGCAGCCGCCTCCGTCTCGTCGGTCACCGCAGCCGCCGGCCGCCTGGTGCGCCGCGAGCCCCGCGCGGGCGGCGCGCTGGCGGACTCCTCTTGTTCGGCCTGTTCGCCGGTCGTGGGTGCGGCCGGCAGGGAGGAGGTGCCGGTGGTTGTGATGCCGGGAAGCGCGTCGTAGGTTACGAGTTCGTCACACGCCGCCGCGAGCGATCTGCTCGTCGATCCCGAGACTCCGACGCCCACGACGTAACGGCCCAGACGCCTGCATCGCTGGGCGAGGGCGATGTAATCCGAGTCCCCGGCCACAATCACCACGTGGGTCAGGTCGGGAAGGCGGAACATGTCCTCCACCGCATCCACGGCCAGCCTGATGTCGGCACCATTCTTGGCGTAGGCGGCGGCGGGAAAGAGCTGCACCAAGTCCACCGCGCGGCTGACGAGCTGCCCACGGTAGTCGGCGTTCACGGGGGCTGACCAGTCCGCATAGGCGCGGGTCAGCACGAGAGTGCCGAACGATGAGGCGAAGTCGATCACCGCGCCGACGTCCACCGTGGCGCGCCGGAGCTTCTCCGCGATGCCGGGATCGCCCGATCTGTCGGCCGCGACGAACCCGCGCGCCTTGTCACGCTGGAACTGACCCCGGCCATGAACCTGGTCATAACGTGAGATCACGATGTTGTCGAAGTCGATATAGACGGCGACACGGGTGACGCCAGGGTCGTTCATGGTTGCTCTTCTCGCCGGGACGCCTTCGTGATGGCCAGCCTGCCGGGAAATTCGGAGGTGACCGTCTATCGACATCAGGCAGTCACCAGGCGGCCGGCCTCACGAAGATTACTATGGCCGATTCCCAGCTGGCCCGATTTCTGCCCCGGCCCGGGTCCATGGGTTTCTTGGCCGTCTTAAGGGCTGGCGCTTTGGCCGCTGGCGTGCAACCATCTAGCTGGATGGTGAGGGGATGGTCGTGGGTGAAGCTGACAAGACCGAGAAGATCACCGTCAATCTCGGGCTCGTGGATCTTGGCCAGATCGATCTGCTGGTCCAGGAAGGCTTTTACGCCAACCGTACCGACTTCATCCGCACGGCGATCCGCACCCAGCTGGCTACCCGGGCGGCGGCGGTCGACCAGACGGTCGCCCGCCGGACGCTCGTGCTGGGCGCCCAGCACTACACCCGCCACGACCTGGAGGAGATCCGCGACGCTGGCCAGATGGTGCACATCCGTGTCCTCGGTCTGGCCAGCATCGCCGCGGATGTCTCGCCGCAACTGGCGGTGGCGACGATCGCCTCCGTCGAGGTGCTCGGTGCCTTTCGGGCGAGCACGGCCGTCAAGGCGGCGCTGGGGGGGCGGATCGCGTGAGCCGCCGAGCAAGGAGCTTCCCCGCAGACTGCGGCCCGGGACAGCGTGCGCTCCCCGGACCAGGACCGGATCCGGCCAGAATGTTACGAGAAGGGCTACTGCGATGGACCAACAATGGATGGGCGCGATGGCCGAAGCCACCCGGCTCACCCGCCAGGGCCGGCTGGCCGAGGCGACGGCCCTCATTCAGCGGACGCTGCGAAACCCGCCGCGCGGTGAGCAGCGGCCGCAACCGCCGGATCACGATGCGGTCGGCCCTGGCGCGGCCCCGTCCCGGCTCACGGCCCCTGAATCGGGCCGGCCGCCCCGGCCCGCGGGCGCGGTGTGCCGCGCCCGCCCGCGGCCAGCGTGCCGTCCTCGCGCTCTCCGCAGGGCGGCCAGTGCACGTCCATGTCTCACCGAGCGGGCTCCCGGCACCGATCAGCAGCGGGCCCGGTTCGCCGATCTCTCATACACCAACGCGGCCGGCACGCGCGCGTACAAGCTGTACGTCCCCACCGGCTATACGGGGCAGGCCGTGCCGCTGATCGTCATGCTGCACGGCGGTACGCAAAGCGCCGGTGACTTCGCCGCCGGCACCCGCATGAACGAGCTGGCCGAGCGCGACACCCTCATCGTCGCCTATCCGGAGCAGGCGGCCTCCGCCAACACCTTGAAGTGCTGGAACTGGTTCCGGCCTGGCGATCAGCTCGCCGGTGCCGGCGAGCCGTCCCTCATCGCCGGGATCACCGGCCAGATCAGGCACGCCTGCGCCATCGATGCCAGCCGGGTCTACGTGGCCGGTTTCTCCGCTGGGGGCGCCATGGCCGCGGTGATGGCCGCGGCTCACCCCGACCTGTACGTCGCCGCCGGCGTGCATTCCGGCCTCCCGCACCGCGCAGCTCACGACCTCCCGTCCGCTCTGGCCGCGATGAGACGGGGCACCTCGCCGCACTCCCGGCCATCCGCGGCAGGCATCCCGATGATCGTCTTTCACGGTGACCAGGACCCGACGGTGAATCACATCAACGCCGACCGCCTCGTCGACCAGGGCATTCGCGCGTTCGGCGCGGCGGCTGAACACGGCGACGCCCCCCGCCATGGCGTCACGACCAGACGGGGCCAGGTACCCGGCGGCCATTCCTACACCCGCGCCGTTTACCAGGACGCTGACGGGAACACCCTCATCGAGCGCTGGACCATCCACGGCGGCGGCCATGCCTGGTCAGGGGGAAGCGGGCAAGGTTCGTACACCGACCCGCAGGGACCGGACGCGTCCGCAGAACTGCTGCGCTTCTTCGCCGAGCACGCCCGAGGCCCGCGCATTCTGTAACGTGCGCCACGCAGCCGATTCCGGGCCGCCCAGCAGGCTAGCTGGCCTGGTGACACGCTTCAGATCTACCCGTTCTGCGTGGCGCCGGCATCCCCCAGGGGGTCTCCAGCCACCACGGGGTTCCCGCGTCGGCCGTGCCAGAATGCCTTCATGGGCAACGTCAGCTCCTCAGGTGCCGGTAACGCGGGCGGCTCCACTCTCAGCATCGGCTCGTCCGGGTCGATCCTGTCGATCGGCTCCAACGGGTCGATTCTTTCCATCGGTTCGACGGGTTCGGTGCTGTCGATCGGCTCGGCGGGATCGGTCGCCTCCATCGGCTCGGTCGCCTCGCTGGGCAGCTTCGCCTCCGCGCTGTCCATCGGCTCGCTCTTCAGCTTCGCGTCGGTCGCGTCCGGATTCTCCGCTTGCACGCTGAAAGGCTGGGGCGAAGGCGACCCCAAGCGCATACTCCGTTGGCCAGGAATAGGGGCACGCCGACCGATGCGGGCCGCACGACCCGATACCCCGCCGCCGGGCGAACCTCCCGGGGACCCGGTGCCTGCGTAATGCTCCCAGCCACGCCCGTTCGGCCAAATAACCGGTGCCATCGGCGGTAATCCGCGCGGCTGGTCCCTGTCCCGGCCCGGCGAAGCGGGAGATACTCAAAGCGCTGTCCGTCGATCGCCGTGGGGGTTGAGCGTGGCTGAACTGGCTGCGGGACCCGAGGCTGCCGTGACCGCGAGCACGGCCGTTGACCTGGAGGTCCTGGACGAGATCCAGCACCGGGTGCTGTGGCTCGCGGTGCGCATGGTGGACGCCGCCAACCACGAGCGCAGCACCGGGGATGGGGTCAAGGTGGGCGGCCATCAGGCCTCCAGCGCCTCCCTGGTCACGGCGATGACCGTCCTGTGGTTCGCCTACCTGTCCGCCGAGGACCGGGTGAGTGTCAAGCCGCACGCCTCGCCCGTGTTTCACGCCATCCAGTACCTGCTCGGCAACCTCGACCGGAAGTACCTGACCACGCTGCGCGCCCGCGGCGGCCTGCAGGCGTACCCGTCGCGGATCAAGGACCCCGACGATGTCGACTTCTCGACTGGATCAGTGGGGCTCGGTGCGGTCGCCCCGTTGTTCGCCGCCGTGGCCCGGCGCTACGTCGACGCGCACTTCGGTGAGCGCCCGCGGTCCCGGTTCATCGCGCTGCTCGGCGACGCCGAGCTGGACGAGGGCAACGTGTGGGAAGCGGTCTTCGACCCGGTCACCCACGGGCTCGGCAACGTCATGTGGGTGATCGACTTCAACCGCCAGTCCCTCGACCGCGTCGTCCCCGGCGTCCGCATCGCGCACTGGAAGGGCCAGTTCGAGGCGGCGGGCTGGCACGTCGTCGAGGTCAAGTACGGCGGCCAGCTGCAGGCCAAGTTCGCCGGGCCCGACGGAGCCGCGCTGCGGGCCTGGATCAACAACATGCCGAACGAGCACTATCAGTCGCTGTTCGGCCTGTCCGGCGAGCAACTGCGGGAGCGGTTCACCGACGGTGCGCTGCCCGGTGTGGATCGTGCCCTCACCGGCGTCAGTGACGAGGAACTGGCGCCGCTGCTTACCGACCTCGGCGGCCACGACATGGCCAGCATGCTCGCCGCCTACGCGGCCTGCGACGAGGTCCGCGACCGGCCCAGCGTGATCTTCGCCTACACGGTCAAGGGGTGGGGCCTGCCGATCGCGGGCAACCCGCGCAACCATTCGGCGCTGCTGCTGCCCAAGCAGATCGACGAGATGCGGGCGGGACTCGGCCTGACGCCGCACACCGAATGGGACCGGTTCGACGCCTCGACCGCGGCCGGCATCCTGTGCAGCCAGCGCCGGGAGGCCCTGCGCCGGGAGCCGCGCACCCCCGCGGCGCCGGTCAGTGTGCCGGCGGCCACAGGCATGTCCGGTACCCGGCCGGTGTCCACGCAGGAGACGTTCGGCCGGACTCTGGTCAGCCTGTCCCGCGACCAGGCCCTGGCGCCCTACCTGGTGATGTCGGCGCCGGACGTGGCCACCTCGACCAACCTGGCCGGGTTCATCAACCGGGTCGGCGTGTTCGCCCCGGCCGAACGGCGGTCATGGCGGGACGACTCCGTGCTGCGGTGGTCGGAGGGACCGAAGGGCCAGCACATCGAGCTCGGCATCTCCGAGATGAACCTGTTCCTGCTCCTCGGCCAGCTCGGCCTGGCCTGGGACCTGTCCGGGCAGCCGCTGCTGCCGGTCGGCACGGTCTACGACCCGTTCGTCTGCCGCGGCCTCGACGCCTTCATCTACTCCGTCTACTCCGGATCGCGGTTCCTCATCGCCGGCACGCCCTCCGGCGTCACGCTCGCGCCCGAGGGCGGTGCGCATCAGTCGACCATCACCCCTTCGATCGGCCTTGAGCTTCCGAACGTGACTTTCCTCGAGCCGGCCTACGCTGCGGCGGTCGACTGGCTGGTCTGTGACGCCCTCGGCCGGATCGCGTCCGGGCCGGCCGAGACCACCACCGCGGTCCCCGCCGAGAACGGCGCCTACTACTTCCGGCTGAGCACGCGGCCGCTGGACCAGGCGCCGTTCGCCGCCGCCACCGACCGGATCGGCGAGGCGGTGCTCCGCCGCCAGGTGCTGGCCGGCGCCTACCGCCTGGTCGACGCGTCATCACGGGCCGAAGGCGGCGCGCCGCAGGTCCACCTGGCCGCCTGCGGCGCCGTCCTGCCCGAGGTGCTGGCGGCCGCCGCTGAGCTCGCCGACGAGGGTATCGCCGCGCACGTCGTCGACGTCACGTCCCTGGACCGGCTGCATACCGCGTGGCAGCGCACCCTGCGGCACGGCATCCGCACGGCGGCCACCCCGTCGATACCCGGTGCGCTGCGCGCGGCGTTCCCGCAAAGGGCGCCGCTGGTCACCGTGCACGACGCCGCCTCGCACGCGATGGCCTGGCTCGGCTCGGCGCTCGGCGTCCCGGCCGTGCCGCTCGGCGTGGACCAGTTCGGCCAGTCCGGCAGCGTCCCTGAACTGTACGAGCTGCACGACCTGCTGCCGGGCTCCATCGTGAACGCCGCGCTGGCCGCCCTCTCCCTGACGTAGCGCTCTGGCGCGGTGTCCCCGGGGCTGCGCCGCTACGGAAGCTCGCGCGCCGGGGCCAGGTGGCTATCGCCGAAGAGGCGGACCGGATTGTCCCAGCAGACGGCGCGGAGCCAGTCCGGGCCCAGCTCCAGCCGGGTCAGCGCGGCGATCTGCTCGGCGTAGGGATAGGGGATGTTCGGGAAGTCCGTGCCGAGCAGGACCTTCCCGGTCAGGCCGAGGTCGCGCACGCGGGGGAGCAGGCCGGGCGAAAAGGGTGCGAGCTCGTCGAAGAAACTGGTGAACGCCATCGTCGTGTCCAGTGCGACGTGCTCGTGGTCCTCGGCGAGGCGGACGAAATCCGCATAGTCCGGGGCGCCCATGTGCGCGATGATCGCGGTCAGCCGGGGATGGCGGGCCAGCAGCGGCGCGAAGGAATCCGGCCCGGTGTAGGCGGCCGCGGCCGGCGCGTGGCCCGCGTGGATCACCACCGGGATGTCCGCCTCCGCGAGCAGCCCCCAGACCGCGTCAAGCCGCGGGTCTCCCGGCGGGAAACCACCGACCTGGAGGTGGATCTTGAAGATGGCCGCCCCGTCATCGATGGCCCGCCGGACATAATCGACTACTCCCGGCTCGGGGTAGAACGTGGCCGACGGCAGGCAGCCGGGCGTGGTCTTGGCGAACGCGAGCGTCCAGTCGTTCAGGTCTTTGGCCATGCCGGGACGATGGGCGTAGGCCAGCGCGCTGAACATCCGCACGCCCATGAACGCCAGGTGCGCCACGCGCTCCTCGTCCGTCCACCGGTAGCGGATGGGCCAGGTGACCCCGACCAGCGGGCCGGCCTCGTCGAAGTACGCCCACACCCGGCGGAGCATCCGCGGCGGCAGGAAGTGCACGTGCACGTCGGCGAGCCCGGGGAGCCCTAGCGCCCGCCAGAAGGCGGGCACACCCTCGTCGTGGGCGGGCGCGGCAGGATGGCGTCCAGCCGCAGGCTGATCTCCAGACGTCACTCTCGTACGCTATCGGCTGGGCCCGCGCGCACCCGGAAGGGTGCCTGCAGTCCCAGGCCGACGCGGCCCGCGGTGACCGCGCGACGCGTCTGCCCCTCCCGCTGCGGCGCTCACTTGACTGGCCGCCGATCTAAGGACGGCGTGGCGGCGGCCGGGCTGTCCGGCTCCGCGGTGCCCGGCGCGTCGGCCGGCCGGTGCTCGGTGATCCAGGCGTCGATCCGCTGCCACCAGTCGTACAGCCATTTGACCTGGGCCTCATGGCCCGCCGACCGTGGCACCTGGTCGAACGGGACGCGCCACCACTGGGCGCGCACGGTCTGGTCGATCGGCAGGTCCCGCCACACATCGCCCAGGGTGACCAGCCCGTCCAGGCCGGCGTGCGCGACGAAGATGACGTCCGCCTCGGGGCAGGCGCCGATCGCGGCGAGCACCCCGCCCGGCTGCGGCGGCAGCAGGTTCGGCATCTCCCGGGCCGCGGCCGCCAGGTCCCGCCGGCCGCGTCGTTCCAGTCGCTGGATGCCGCGCCGCCAGCGCCCGGGCGTCCAGTTGCCGCCCTCGGGGAAGATCACCAGGGCCCCGTCCGGGTCCAGGCCGCGGGCCAGCCGCTTGATCTCCTCGGTGTAGAGGTGCCGCCCTCCGTCGCGGCGGCCGATGAACACGTTGGGCACGCGATTGGCCACGACATCCAGGATGGGGTCGAGCTGCAGCGCCGCCTTCATGACCACCCGCGGCCGCCGGCCGTACATGCTGAGCAGGTGGTGCACGAGCAGGATTGAATCGCCCGGCCCCGCGTGCCGGCTGAGCACGATCACCGGGCGCGCCAGACGCGCCAGGCGTTCTTCCGCCGTCAACGGCGGTCCCTCGATCTCGATCCGCAGCCCGAACGTGTAGATGGCGGACCGGTATACCTGGGCCAGGAACCATCGCATGGTCGCGTAGTTGCGGTTCTGGAAGGGCTCGGTCCGCAGCCGGCCGCCGAACCCGCTGGCGATCCACAGACCGAGGGACACGAACAGCGCCGCGGTCTCGGCGGCGAGCCAGACGACCGCGAACCACAGCAGCCGCACGCTCCGCATGCGGCCGCGTGCCGACAGCCGCGCGAGGCGTCCCACCAGCGCGAACACCACGGTCACGACGGACAGCACGGGGAAGAGCACGATCAGTGCGACGGCGATGACCACGACCAGCGGCGCCAGGATCAGGCGCCGGATCAGCCGGGGCGGGAGCATCGTCGGCCCTCCGTCGGGGTCAGGCCCGCGCCGCGAGGTATTTCGCGGACGCGATGTAGGCCCGCTCAATGTTCGCATCCACGTCGCTCTTCTTGCGATAACGGAGATGGGCCAGGTTTGGCGGCCGCTGAGTTCCCCCGGTCGGCAGGACGTGCACCGTCACGTCGTCCGGCAGCGCCGACATCTCCTCGTGGAAATCGTGCCGGCGGGCGATCTCGAAGGCCACCAGCCCCACTTCCCACAGTCGGCCGGGCGGGACCAGGGGGCGCTCGATCCGTCCGACGTGCAGCACGTAGACCGTCCGGGCGCCCAGATCAATGGCACGGCCGATGGGGATGGAATGGACCAGGCCGCCGTCGAAGTAGTGCTCGCCGTCGATCTTCACTGGCGGCAGCAGGGCGGGAACCGCGCACGAGGCCAGCACGGCGGGGACGAGCGGGCCGCTGGTGAACCACCGGGCGCTGGCCCGTTCGATGCTCGCCGCGACACAGTTGAAGGGCAATTTGAGGTCGGCGAAGTCCGCCGCGGGCAGCGCGTCCTCCAGCATCTGGCGCAGCGGCTCGATTGAGTGCAGGTGGTTGCCCGACCGGGCCAGCCGCGCGGCCCGGCTCAAGAGGGTCCCGCTGAAGGCGCGCTGCAGGTGCGAGCCCCGCCAGAGCTCGCCGAGCCGTTCCGCGGCGCCCGCCGGGTCCGCGGCGACGAAGGCGCCGTTGATGGCGCCCACGGACGTGCCGACCACGATGTCCGGCCGGACTTCGGCTTCGGCCAGCGCCCGGAGCATGCCCACCTCATGGGCTCCCAGGATGCCCCCGCCGCCGAACACGAATGCTGTCGTCACCAGCCAACCTCCTGACCTCCAGCAAAGCAGAGTGTCATACCTCCGCGCTAACGTGACCGTCATGAGCGCCAAGGAGGTCGTGGCCGACTGCTGGGCTGCCGCGCAGGCCCGGGACTGGACGCGTCCGGCGCCCTGGTCGCGCAGGACGTGCGCTACTGGCGCTCTGGACTCTCCCCGGCTCCGGGGAACAACGGCTTGGGGCCCGGGCCTTGCCCCATGGCCATGTGGCCAAGTTGCAGGGCCGCGTCGTGGCACACGTAGTGCAGCAGCCGGTGCGTCTCCTGGGCCAGCCGCAGCCGCTCGGCTTCCACCCGGCTGCGCTTGCGGTTCTGGCTGATCAGGTGCAGCGTGCCGCCGGCCGCGATGCAGGCGCCGATGTCGCTGGTGACGTTCGTGTAGTTGCCGCCGATGAGCTCGGTCTTCGCGCTCACGTTGACTCCGACCAGGGGCAGGACGATCAGGTAAACACCCAGCACTATCAGCACGATCACGTGCGGCTTGCTGGACAGGAGACGCGGTACCCAGCCCAGTATCCGGTCCAGCGTGGACTTCGGCTCGTCGGTCGCGAGGTCGACGGTGGAGCCGGTGATGCTCGAGCTTGGTAGATCGGCCGGCATTTCCGGCATTTCGGGCATTTCCGGGCTCAGGGTTGCGTCGCTGGATGACATGTCTTCACGCTCCCTTATGTCGTGGGCGAGCCAGATCTTGCGACGAAACCTACCGTCGTTGCCGCGGTCTCAGGGCGCTATGCATGGGTGGCGGAGCGGAGTGATTGTTACCAGCGGAGCTGGGCGATGCCGTCGTAGTCCGCCGCGGAGTACCCGACCAGCCCGTCGGAAAGCGCGAAGATCCATTCCGTGATCCCCAGGGACAGCGCCAGGCGGCTGCAGCGAGCGCAGAAGTGCGGGTCCTGCAGCCGGACGGAGTCGTCGGCTCCGAGCCGGACGTAGATGAGTTTCGAGCCCTGCAGCATCTTCCAGCCGTCGCCCTCGCGGGCGAGGTTGATGGCCCGCTGCTCGGCGTGCGTCCGGCAGTTGTCGTGTACGCCGAACTCCGCGTACTTGCAGTAGCAGTGGTCTTCGCCGGGGAAGGGCACGCCGTTGGTGCCCCAGGCGACCATGCTGCCGTCCTTGACCACGACGGCGGCGTGCCGGGTCCGGGCATGGGAATCCTTGGCGAGCCCAGCGGCCCGCTCGACCATTTCTTCTGCCTCATGGCTCTCGTGCCGCTTCAGCGGCCGCCATTCGGGCCGACGCCCAGGTTCCACCGTGATCACCCCTTCGCGCGAAGACTACTAGTACGCGCCTCAGCCGACGGGGCTCAGTCGGCGGAGCCGCCCGCGATCTCGTACGACCACAGCTCGCTGTCCGTCCCGACCGGGGGCGGAGCCTCGCCGCCGCTCCGTTCGGCTGCGGACCGGTGCCCGTGCCCGAAGGCGGGCGAATGCAGCCAGGCCTGGAACGAGGCCTCGTCGCGCCACCGCGTGACCACCAGCCAGGTCAGGCGATCGTCGGTCGGCTTGAGCAGTTCGAAACCCTCGAAGCCCTCCTGGTCATCGACGGCGCCCGCGCGGGCCGCGAACCGGTGGGCCAGTTCGTCCCCGCTGTCCGCCGGGACGGTAATCGCGTTGATCTTTACGACGGTCATGCATCGATCATGCCAGCCCGGCCCGTTGGGTCACTCTTACGGGCCGGGCGGACACCGTCACCGCGGGGCGGCGGTCAGGCTTTCCGTACCGGCGGCGGGGCGCCAGCCCAGTAATTACCCGCAGTTTCGCTCGGTGATCATGATTAGCTCGCGAGTGGGGAACGATATACGAGTGGGGAACGATATAGAAGTGGCCGCCGACGACGCCGCCAGTGGGGCTGGCACTGGGCTGGTGCGCGAGGCCGTGGCGGAGCTGTACGCCGGCGATCCCGCCGGATTTATCCAGCGCCGCGGCGACCTCGCGGCGCAGGCGCGCGCCTCCGGGGAGGGCGCGGCCGCGAAAGCGATCACGGGCCTGCGCAAGCCGACCCGGTCGGCGTGGGTCGTCAACCGCCTGGTGCACAGTGACCCGGACGTCCCGTCCCGGCTGACCGCGCTCGGCGACGACCTGCGTGAGGCGGGCCGCTCGCTGGACGGCCGGAGGCTGCGGGAACTGTCGCAGGCGCGCCGCGGCCTGATCGCCGCGCTGACCCGGCGGGCGCTGGCCGGCGCCGGCCAGCGCGACGCGCCCGTCGCGCTGCAGGAGGAAGTGGCCGCCACCCTCACCGCCGCGGTGGCCGATCCAAAGGTCGCGGCGGAACTGGCGGCGGGCACCCTGGTCCGCCCGGTCGAACGGTCCGGCTTCGGCTTCGGTCCCGCCGAGAACGCCGGCCGGGACGCGGGCCGGGACGGCGACGCCCCGCGCTATGTCGCCCGGCCGGTGCGGACGCGGGCTGGACCGGAGCGGGCGGGAGATCAGCGGGCCAAACGGGCCGGCCCGGACCGGGCCGAACGGGAACAGGCCGAACGCGAGCGGGCGGAACGGCAGGCCGAACGGGCCCGGGCCGGGCGCGAGCAGGCCGAGCGGGAACGGCGCGAGGCGATCACCGCCGCGCAGCAGGCGGTGCAGCAGGCTGTTCAGGCGGCCGATGCCGCGCAATCTGCCGAACGGGCCCGGGCGGAGGCCGTCGGCGAGCTCGAGCAGCAGCTGGAAGACGCCCAGGACCTGCTGGCCGGTGCGAAGCGCAGATCCCGGGCGGCCGCCGCGGCGCTCCGGGACGCTCGCCGCGCCCTCGACCGGCTCCGCAGGAGCAGGCCCGCCTAGCCAGCGCCGCCGGGCGAAAACGCGCGCCGGTTTCACGCCGAGCAGGTTTTCGGGCAATCTGGGGTTCATGGCAGAGACCCTGACCCTGATGGCCGTGCACGCGCATCCCGACGACGAAGCGTCGGGTACCGGCGGAGTGCTGGCCACGTACTCCGCGGAGGGCATCCGCACCGTGGTCGTCACGTGCACGAACGGCGAGTTCGGCGACGCCCCGGGCGGCGTCAAGCCGGGCCAGGACGGGCACGTCACCGGCGCGGTGGCCGGGCTCAGGCTGTCCGAACTGCGGCAGTCGGCCAAGATTCTCGGCGTCAGCCACCTGGAACTGCTGGGCTATCACGACTCGGGCATGCCGGAGTGGGACTACAAGACCCGTCCGGACGCCTTCTGCAACGTCCCCTTCGCCGAGGTGACCGGGCGGATCGCCGCTCTGATCGAGCAGTACCGGCCGCAGGTCGTCATCACCTACGACGACAAGGGCCTCTACCAGCACCCCGACCACGTGTATGCCAGCCAGACGGCGCAGGCCGCGGTAGCGCAGGCCGGGATCCCGGCCAAGCTGTACCTGACGGCCATGCGCGGCAGCGACTGGCAGAAGATGCGGGACGCGCTGCGCGAAGCCGGCGTGGACATGCCGGTGATGACGCTGACCGACGAGCAGCGCCGGCAGGCGGCCGCTGAGGAGGCCCGCATCACCACCACCGTCGACATCCGCCCGGTGCTCGCCCGGAAGCGGGACGCGCTGTTTGCGCACGCGAGCCAGATCCAGGAATCCTGGTTCAGCCGGATCCCGCCGGAGCTCGCCGCGAACACTTTCGGGTTCGAGCACTTCATCAAGGTCCGCGACACCACCGGCGCTCCCGTCCCCGAAACAGACCTGTTCGTCGGCCTGCGCCCCTGACGCGGGCCGGCGATGAATGCCCCGATCCCTGGCTGACGGCGGCCCGGGCGCCCCGGCGGCCGCCGCCGCTCGCCGCGCGGCGCCGAACATGGGCGCCGAACATGAAGGAAACGCGAAGAGAAGGAAGAGAAGGAGAAGAGGGTATTAGTACCGCCACGTCACCGGAAAGTTATGACGTTTTTGGTCATGCCGGTGACCGCCCCGGTGACAACCGCCAAAACGGGCCCGCCGGACCGGCGGCGCCGTCAGGCAAATGGTGCCGTTTATTTCTGCTGGTCAGATTGCTGCCGATGCCAGCTGCCCTTGGACTGGTGCCCCGGCGCCTGGATCGCCTGGCTGTAGCGGCCCGCCGCGGCCACGGTTCCGGAGTCCGCAACAGGTATGTACACGCAAATGTATTCCAATTCACAATCTCGGAATCAGACACGAAGTTCGCTACATTCGGCATCATGGTGCTTAGTCGCCGGGGCCATGGGAGGCCAATGATAGTGTCGCAGCCCACGCTGGAGCCCCTGCGCCGATGGGACCCGGACCAGATTGGGCCGTACGCGCTGATCGGCCGCCTGGGCGCCGGGGCCATGGGACAGGTGTACCTGGGCCGGTCCACGGCCGGGCGGCTGGTCGCGGTCAAGACGATCAAAATCGACCTGGCCGAGGAGCCCGGTTTCCGCATCCGCTTCGCCCGGGAGGTCGCCGCCGCGCGCCGGGTGAGCGGGGTCTTCACCGCGGCCGTGGTCGCGGCCAACCCCGAGGCCGAGATGCCCTGGCTGGCGACCGCCTACGTACCGGCCCCCTCGCTGAGCCGGCTGGTGCGGGTCTGCGGCCCGCTGCCGGTGCCGACGGTGCGGTGGCTGGCCGCTGGCTGCGCGGAGGCGCTGGAATCGATTCACCTCGCCGGCCTGGTGCATCGTGACCTCAAGCCGTCCAACGTGCTCGTGGCCCCGGATGGCCCCCGGGTGATCGACTTCGGCGTGGCCCGCGCCGCCGAGCGTATCCAGCTCACGGTCACCCGGGGTGCGGTCGGCACGCCCGCCTACATGGCGCCAGAGCAGGCCCGGGACTCCCAGCACGCCTCGCTGGCCAGTGACGTGTACTCGCTGGGCGCCACCTTGCTGTTCGCCGCGACCGGCCATGGGCCCTATCAGGGCGAGACGGTCATGGACGTGCTGGTCAACCTGGCCACCGAGCCGCCCGATCTGGCCGGCCTCCCGCCGGACCTGGCCAGCCTGGTCATGGGGTGCCTGGACCGCAGCCCGCGGATGCGGCCGACCTCGGCGGCTCTGCTGGCCGGGCTGGGCTCCTTCGTGGAGGCCTCCGCCGACCCCGCCGACGCCCATTCCTACCTGCCGGATTCGGCGATGGCGCTGATCGGGGAGTACCAGCGCAGCCCGCAGCCCGCCCTGCGCACCGGGCCCGAACCCGCCAGCGAGGACCCGACCTCGGCGTCCCGCACAGGCCTCCCGGCGTCGTTCACCCCGCCGGCGAGCCACCGGCGGCGCACGCAGACCCCGCCGAAAGGGGGGGCCAACGGCACGGCGGCGGCCTTTCCCGGCAAGCCGCCCAGTAACCCGCGAGGATCCCCGCGGTCACGTACCCGCACCGCCCTGGTCGCGTCCGGAGTGCTGGTCGGGGCCGCCGCGCTGGTGATCGGGGGCGCGGTCGTCGGGTCGAGACTGGTCCCGTCGCTGAGCGGGGCCAGCCCGCTCGGGCCGCCGCCCGGTGTCGATCCGCCGCCCTCACCGGCGGCCGGCACGAGCAACACGCCGAAATTGACCATGGGGCAGCCCCGGGGTGACCCGTACACCGGTTTCCAGATTCACGGCAGCGGATTCGTCGCGTCGACTCACGTGTCGGTAGCGCTGGTCGGCATCGGCACGGCGAAGTTCGAGCCGCAGGTCGACCCCATGGGAACCTTCAACTTCACGATCGACCAGGACCACGACTTCTTCGGCAAAGCCATCCCGGTCGGCACGTACCACGTCCTGGCGAAGGACTCGAACGGAGTGCAGTCGGCCAGTACCCAGTTCAGGGTGACTCCGCCGCCCACCGGAAAACCCCCACACGGGCGACCTCGGTCGGGGCCGCCTCCCACCGCCCCGCCCCCGCAGGCCCTGGGCCCGCCCCCTGGTCACGGCGCCGCGCTCAGCGCGGGGCCCTGACCGTCTAGGGCACCTGGGTCCACCACAGGTCCTCCTGCCGGGAGCACCAGACCGGGTCGTTCAGCCGGCCGAGATCGCCCCGGGTGATGATGCCGTGCTCGATCAGGATGCGCACCACCACCTCGTCGGATAGCCGCTTGTCCGGCCCGATCAGGCCGCGCTCGGTGATCTTGCGCCGCAGGACCTTGATGTGCTCGCCGACCCGAGCCGACAGCCGGTCGCGGAATTCCTGCTCGCGGTCGAATCGCTCCAGCTCGTGATACGCGCCGGTCGCCTCCAGCGCCGCCCGGGCGATCTCCGGCGTCCGGGGCAGCGGGGTGGTGGCGGCCGGGTCCAGCAGCCAGGGCCGGCACCACATCAGCGCGACCAGGAAGATCTTCGTCATCGGATCCAGGTACAGCGGAAGCAGGGTCGAATCCAGGTCCGTTCGGAGGCGGCTGTCGTCGGCACCCAGTGCGCCCGGCGTGTCCCAGCCGCGCCCGTTCCCGCTGACCGTCACGGCGAGCGGCTGTCCCTCGTCCAGCATCGTGCGCGAGCCGACCAGCGTGGTCCCGCTCCGCACGAACCAGCCACCGGTGGGCTCGCCCTCTTCCTCCATCCGGGGCAGCCTGATCCGGTACCCCTCGCCCTCGGTGTAGAGCGCGTGCGTACGGCTTATGTTCGCGATCCATGCGCCGTCCGGCAGCACGCTGATCACTCCAGCCCGGCGCGACAGGCCCCGCCCCACGGCGATCGTCAGGTCCGCGTCGGCGCCGCGGCCGAAGACCAGCCTGCTCCCCTCACCGATCTTGACGACCAGCCCGGACGGCGCGGCGACGTGCGCCATCAGCGAGGTGGCGGGCTGGAGCGTCATCGGTGTCCTCGATCTGCGGGTCCGGGCGGTCTGAGCGGGCGGGCCGGATGGTAGGCACACGCCCCACCGTACGGAGTGTAGGCCGGGCCGCTGTACCCGGCTCATCCCCGAACTCGGGGATGGCCCGCTGCGCAACTCCCTAGTTAGCTGGGTGCAGTGGGGGGGACAGAGGCTGGGCCCTCCTCCCTGAGGGGAGGGAGGGGGGCTCGCCCTTTTCACTGGCGCCAGTGCCGGGGCAGGCGGAGGGGGCCCGCCCCGGCAGTGTCGTCGGCCGCGGGGGCCCCGGCCCGCCGCCGCTGGCGCAGCACGCTTCCGGGATGTAATTTGACGGGTCTGGAACTGTCCCGATCCGGGAGGCGCCGATGCCGCACAGCGAGCCGGTCGACGGGTTCCGGCTCGCCTTCGACCGTTCGGGGGCCGGCGAGCCGGTGGTCCTGCTGCACGGCTGGCCGGGAGACCGCACCGATTACCGCGTGCTCGCCCCCGACCTCGCCCGGGACGGCGACGTCGTCGCCTTGGACCTGCGGGGATTCGGTGAATCGGACAAGCACCCGGCCGACCCCGCCGAGCAGTACAGCGCCGCGGCCCAGGCCCGCAGCGTGCTGGGGCTGATCCGCGAGCTGGCCCTGAACCGGCCGGTGCTGGCCGGCTACGACATCGGCAGCCGGATCGCGCAGACCGTCGCGCGGGAGAATCCGGACCTGGTCCGGGCGCTGGTCATCGCCCCGCCGCTGCCGGGCATCGGCCGCCGGGTGCTCGACCCGCAGCCGCAGCGGGAGTTCTGGTACCAGTCCTTCCACCAGCTTCCGCTGGCCGCGGAACTGATCGACGGGGCGCCGGCCGCGGTACGTGCCTACCTGTCGCACTTCTGGTCACACTGGTCCGGTCCCTCCTTCACCCTCAGCGAGAGTGACCTCGACCACCTGGTCGCCGTGTACGGCATGCCCGGCGCGTTCACCGCGTCGATCGGCTGGTACCGGTCGGGCGCGGGTGCGGTGGCCCGGTCCCTGGCCGAAAAGGCGCCGGACCCGGACGACCGGATCGCGGTTCCGGCCACCGTGCTGTGGCCCGAGTACGATCCGCTGTTCCCGCGCGCCTGGGCGGACCAGGTGGGGGAGTTCTTCAGCGACATCGCCGTCCGCTTCGTCGACGGGGCCGGCCATTTCGCCCCGCTGGAGTATCCCGGCGAGTTCGCCGCCGCGATCCGCGCTGCGCTGGCCGAAACTGCGGACGGCTAGCATCGGCTGCGACGGCGTGCGAGGGTGGAGAAAAGACGTGCGGAGTACTCTCTGGTCTCGCCCGTAAGTGAGCGGAGGCCTCATGGGCCGCGACATTGACGCAATCAAGATCACCGGCGAGGAGCGCCGCAGGTACCGTGACAAGGTGCGGCGCTCGCTGGACGTGTTCGCCCGCATGCTGCGCGAGCACCGCTTCGAGGGCGAACCGGCGCTGGTCGGCGTCGAGATCGAGATGAACCTCGTGGACTCCCGGGGCGAGCCGTCCATGCGCAACCGTGACGTGCTGGCCGCCATCGCGGACCCGGCGTGGGCCACCGAGCTCGGCCAGTTCAACCTCGAGATCAACGTGCCGCCGCGTGAGCTCAGCGGGGACGCCCTGGCGGACCTGGAGAAGGAGATCCGCGCCAGCCTCAACTGCGCCGACGAGAAGGCCCGCAGCACCGGCAGCCGGCTGGTCATGGTCGGCATCCTGCCCACGCTGTGCGAAGAGCACATGAACGAGGACACCATCTCGGCCAACGCGCGGTACCGGGTGCTCAACGAGCAGATCTTCGCGGCCCGGGGTGAGGACATGCGGATCGCGATCGACGGGCCGGAACGGCTGCTGACCCACGCCGGCAGCATCACCCCGGAGGCCGCCTGCACGAGCGTCCAGTTGCACCTTCAGGTCTGCCCGGAAGAGTTCGCGAACTACTGGAATGCGGCCCAGGCCATCGCCGGTGTCCAGGTCGCCGTGGCGGCCAACTCCCCGTTCCTGTTCGGCCGGCGGCTCTGGGATGAGACCCGGATCACGCTGTTCGAGCAGGCCACCGACACCCGGCCCGACGAGCTCAAGCATCAGGGCGTGCGCCCGCGGGTGTGGTTCGGCGAGCGCTGGATCACCTCGGTGTTCGACCTGTTCGAGGAGAACATCCGGTACTTCCCGGCGCTGCTGCCGCTGTGCGACGAGGAAGATCCCGTGGTCACGCTCGATCGCGGCGGCTGCCCGCAGCTGTCCGAGATGAGCCTGCACAACGGGACCGTCTACCGCTGGAACCGCCCCGTCTACGCGGTGGCGGACGGCGTGCCGCACCTGCGGGTGGAGAACCGGGTGCTGCCGGCCGGCCCGACCGTCGCCGACGTCATCGCGAACGCCGCCTTCTACTACGGGCTGCTGCGCGCCCTGGCCGAGGCGCAGCGCCCGATCTGGACGCAGCTCTCGTTCGCCACGGCGGCGGAGAACCTGCACGAGGCGGCGCGGCGCGGCATGGACGCGCGGCTCTACTGGCCCGGCCTCGGCGAGGCGCCCGCCGCCGAGCTCGTCCTGCGCCGGCTCCTGCCGCTGGCCCGCGACGGCCTGGCCCGCTGGGGCGTCGCCACCGAGCACGCCGACCGCCTGCTGGACATCATCGAGCAGCGCTGCCTCGGCGGCCAGACCGGCGCCGCCTGGCAGACCGCCACCGTCGCGGCGCTCAGCAACCACGGTGCGGCCGACCGCCCGGAAGCGCTCCGGCTGATGACCCAGCGCTACATCGAGCACATGCACACCAACGACCCCGTTCACGCCTGGCGCTGACTTTCCGGCCGGCCCACCAGGCCCGCCCCGGGCTGACGGTAAGGATCCGCCCGCCGGTACCCGCGGGCCGCACGGGACCTGCCAGGCCACCCGGACACCCTCCGGGATGGCTTTGACGTCCACGTGGATCCCGGCCGCGGCTCCCCGGTCCTGGAAACGGGTGAAATCCTCCCCCCGCAGGCCGGTGAGCTCTTCGCTGGGTATGCCGGGTAGCGGGCCGGCCTCGATGGTGGTGCGACAGGACCCGTCGCCTGCGGCGATGCCGATCCGCGCGGCCACGGCGTTCCGCCGGACCGGGCCGAGTGCTTCCGTCAGCATCGCCACCAGCTGCCCCCGTGTGTCCGCCGCCACGGTGTCCACCGGGCCGGTGAAGCTGATCTCGGGTGCGGGCGACAACTGCGCGCAGAGCTCCATGATCTCCTGGCGCAGACCACGTTCCCCGGGCCGCTGCTCCAGCGCGAAGATGGCATCGCGGAGCATCCGGACCGTCTGATCGAGTTCATTCACGGACGCGCAGATCTTGTCGCGCACCTCGCCGCGGGGCACCCGGGACGCGGTGCTCTGCAGCGCGAGCCCCACCGCGAAGACCCGCTGGATGACGGTATCCCGCAGGTCGGCGGCGATGCGGTCCCGGTCAGCCAGGACGGTGAGCTCGCGCAGGCGGCTCTGCAGTTTCTCGCTCCGCTCCCGTGAGCGCTGGATCCGGTCGCGCAGGCCATGCGTCGCGAGGGAGATCAGGGCCGCGAGCGCGGTCCAGAAGATCACCCGGCGCGCGATGACCGCGTCCGGGACCGTCACCGGCGTCAGCGAGACGATCACCTCGGTGACGACGATCGCAGCCACCACGCATACCGATTCCCACGGGCGGTGGAAGAGTGCCGTCCACACCAGGGGGATCAGGATCACGATGCCGACCCCCGAGGTGGACCCGGCCGCCAGGTCGAGGGCCAGCACCGATCCGGTGTAGGCCAGCGGGACGAGCACCGTCATCCAGCGGGGCAGCCGGCCCCACGGCAGCAGGAAAGCCGCCGCGGCCAGGAGCAGCAGCAGCAGGCTGGCCAGCGCGGCCGGCCCCGACTCGGTGCCCGAGGGCAGCAACAGGCTGGCTTCGGCCAGGACCGCGACCACGGCGAACGGGGCCACCCTGGCCCACAGCCCCGGCCCCCGGAACGGTGAACGGGCCGTCTCACCGGGAGCGACCGATGACGCGGACAGCATCCCGGATTCGGCTCTGGATCCCATTTGCTTTGCGACAATCTCCGGCGTCCGGTAGGCGCCCGGGCATACCCGGTGACCGAGAGTCCTGAGCGGCCAGTAGGTGTGACGGAGCTGGATCAATGCAGCTCGCGGGCCGAACTGTGACCGTCTCAGGCTGGCGTGGTTTGTTAACCCAGCCGGAATCTTACGCTGCGACCGCCGTTTCTGCCTAGATATGGTTACGTAGAGTAATGGCCTTGATGGTCCGTGTGACCGGTTCAGCCGAGAACGGGAAGGCCGTTTGACGCCTAGCTGCCGGGGCACTGCCGTTACCAGGGTCTGCGGCAGCGAGGGTGCCGTTCGCGTGACGGTTCGCGGCCCACCGGATGCACCCGGCCCGGAGTGGGTATGGCCCGGCCATGACCGAACCTGCCCGTCAGGGCATGACGGCGATCGTTGCCGCCCTGGACCAGATATCCGTCGCTGAGCTGCGCCGCCGCGGCGGCCTGAAATGGACCTACGCCGGGCCCGACGTGCTCGGTGCCTTCGTCGCCGAGATGGACTTCGGGACGTCGCCGGCCGTCGAGGCGGCCCTGCGTGACGTGATCGCGCGGCGTGACTTCGGCTACCTGGGCCCGGCTGCGGTGCGGGAGATGGCCGAAGTGGTCGCCGCGTGGCTGGCCCGCGAGCATGACTGGGTGGTCGATCCAGCCCGGATCCGCCCGCTGCCCGACGTCATCAAGGGCCTGGAGGCGGCGATCACAGTCTTCTCCCGGCCCGCCAGCCCGGTGATCCTGCCCACCCCCGCCTACATGCCCTTCCTCACCGTGCCGCGGCGGCTGGGCCGGCAGATCATCCAGGTACCGATGATCACCAGCGGCGGGCGGCTGGCGCTGGACCTGGACGGGATCCGCGCGGCCTTCCGCGCGGGCGGTCACCTGCTGATCCTTTGCAATCCGGGCAACCCGGCGGGCCGGGTGTACACGCCGGCCGAACTGGCCGCGGTGACGGACGTGGTGGAACAGCACGGCGGCCGGGTGTTCGCCGACGAGATCCACGCCCCGCTCGTCTACCCCGGCCACCGGCACACCCCGTATGCGAGCACATCCAGTGCGGCCGCCGGGCACTCGATCACGTCGGTCTCGGCGTCCAAGGGCTGGAACCTGGCCGGCCTCAAGTGCGCCCAGCTGATCCTGACCAGCGACGCCGACGCCGGGACCTGGGCCGCGGCCGGCGGGCGGCTGGCCGAGCACGGGGCGAGCACGCCCGGGGTCCGCGCCAACATCGCGGCGTTCCGGGACGGCGGCGACTGGCTCGCGGAGGTGCTGGCCTACCTGGACGGCAGCCGCCTGCTGCTGTCCGACCTGCTCGCCGAGCACCTGCCCGAGGTCCGCTACCAGCCCCCGGAGGGCACCTACCTGGCCTGGCTGGATTGCCGCGGGCTGGGCCTGGGCGGCAGCCTGGGGGGGTTCTTCCTGGACAAGGCGCAGGTGCTGGTCAGCGACGGCCCGGCCTTCGGGGAGGCGGGTCAGGGGCACGTCCGGCTCAACTTCGCGACGCCGCGCCCGATCCTGACCCAGATCGTCCGCCAGATGGGCCGTGCCGCAGCTAACCGCTGACGGGCCCCGGCCCGTCCGTCCCGCCGGTGGTCACAATGTGACTACAAGGTCGTATTTAGTGCCCAGCGCGGACAGCGATGGCTATTGTCGGCAGGGTGGCCGATCATCCTTCAAGACGACGCGCGCGTATCGCCGCGCTCGCAGGCATCGCAGGCATCGCGTGCCTCGCCGCGGCGGGCTGCAGTAGTTCCTCCTCGTCGGGAGGGAGTTCCGCGAGCGCGTCCGCGCCGGCCAAGCCGGCCGGCACCGCCAACGTCGCCTACGCGTCGTCGCTGCAGTATCTCAACGAGAAGGTCGTCTCGCCCGCCTTCACGAAGGCCGAGGGGTACAAGTTCTCCGGCCGTGGCGCCTCCTCCGGCGACCTGGAAACGGATATCGCCTCCGGCGAGATCAGCCCGAACGTCTTCCAGAGCGTCGGCGGGGACAACATCACGCCGCTCACGCCCAAGTTCACCAAGTGGTACGTGCAGTACGCGGGCACGTCGATCGTGGTCGCCTACAACCCGAAGAGCAAGTACGCGAGCCAGTTCGCGGCCATTGCCAGCGGCAAGGAGCCGGTCTGCAGCCTGTTCCCCCTGCTGCAGACGCCCGGCCTGAAGCTCGGCCGCACCGACCCGAACGTCGACCCGCAGGGCCGGGACTTCATCTACATGCTGCAGCTGGCCCAGTCCTATTGCCACCTGCCGTCGGACGTGGTGGCCAAGATCCTCGGCACCTCGGACTTCGGTACCGCCTCCTCGTCGCAGATCTACGCCGAGTCCTCCCTCGACGCGACGCTGCAGTCGGGCCAGCTGGACGCCGCCAGCGCGTTCATCACCCAGGCCATCGAGCTGCACCTGCCCTACATCAAGCTCCCGGACGCCATCAGCCTGGCCAGCGCCGCGGACGCCGCGGCGTACAAGAAGGCCACCGTTAAGCTCGAGAACGGCATGGTCAAGTCGGGCAGCCCGCAGGTCATCGACATCACCACGATCGGCACGCCCACACCAGCCGGGACCGCATTCGTGAAGTACACGCTGTCCCCCACGGGGCTGGCCCAGTACAAGGCGGGCGGTTTCACCGTGCTCACACCGACGGTGTTCGGCGATAGCAGCGCCGTCCCCGCCGCGATCAAGAGTGAGCTCGGCGGCTAGAGCCGCGGTCGCCGCGGGCGCGACGGTCCCGGGGGACGGATCTCCCGCGCCGTCGGGCCCGGCACGGCGGGCCACCCCGCAGCGGGTCCGTTCGGTATCGGGGTTCGTTTCGGTCATCGCGGCGGCGGTCATCTGGATCGCGCTGCTCGGCCCGGTGATCGCCTTGGTCACCCATCTGTCCTGGGCCGCTATCCGCAGTTCGCTGACCGCGCCCGGTGCGCTGGACCCGCTGGTGGTCTCGGTCGAGTCCGGGGCCGTCACCCTCGCGGTGCTGCTCCTGCTCGGCACGCCGCTGGCCTGGCTGATGGCGCGCGGCCGGCTGCCGTTCCCGCGGGTCTGGGAGGCGGGCGTGCTGTGCAGCCTGCTGCTGCCGCCGCTGGTCATCGGCCTGCTGCTGATCTTCATGGTCGGCCCGTACACGCCGATCGGCGAGCTGCTCGGCCACCTGAACCTGTCGGCGACCAACACCTTCCTGGCGCTGTGTATCGCCGAGGTGTACGAGTCCGCGCCGTACTACGTGCTGAGCGCGCAGGCCGCGTTCGGCGGCGTGGACCCGCGGCTGGAGCAGCAGGCTCAGCTGCTGGGCGACCGGCCGCTGCGCGCCTTCCGCCGGGTCACCCTCCCGCTGGCCACGCCGGGCCTGGCCATGGGCCTGTCGGTGGCGTGGGCGCGGGCGATGGGCGCGTTCGGGGCCGTGATCATCATCGCCTACCATCCGTTCGGCATACCGTTGCAGATCTATACGACGCTGCAGGAGACCGGTCTCGCCTCGGCGCTGCCGTTCGCCCTGGTCCTGCTGGTGGTCGCGCTGCCGCTGCCGCTGGCCGCCTACGTCTGGAGCGCCCGTGCTGAACGCCGACGTCGAGGTTGACCGCCGCGACTTCACCGTTCGCGCCGCGGTCCAGGTCGCGCCCGGTGAGCGGCTCGCGTTGTTCGGGCCGTCCGGCGCGGGCAAGACGACCGTGCTGGAGGCCATCGCCGGCCTGGTCACGCCGCGCCTGGGCCGCATCACGCTCGGCGGGCGGGTCCTGACCTCGACGGAGCTGCGCCAGGCTGTGCCGCCCTGGGAGCGCCGCGTCGGCCTGCTGCGCCAGGATCCCGGGCTGTTCCCGCACCTGTCCGTGCGCGCCAACCTGGCCTACGGGCGGCCCGTTCCCGAGCCCGAGCTGGCCGAACTGGCCGGGCTGCTCGGCGTCGGCGACCTGCTGCCCGTCATGCCGGCCCGGCTGTCCGGCGGCCAGGCCCACCGGGTCGCGCTCGGCCGCCTGCTGCTCGCGCACTGCGACGCGCTGCTGCTGGACGAGCCGTACACCGGCCTGGACGCGGGCCTGCGCCGGGCCCTCACCGATCTGGTCGTCTCGCTCGTGGTCGCGCGCGACATGCCCGCCGTCCTGGTCACCCACGAGCTCGCGGACGCGCAGGCCTTCGCCGGCCAGCTCGCCATCCTGGACCGCGGCCAGCTGCTGCAGCTCGGCGCGCCCGACGAGGTGGTCCTGCGCCCCGCGTCGCGGCGGGTCGCCGAACTCGTCGGCTACCTTGGCTTCGTGCCGGTCACCCCCGTTACGGTGGCCGGAATTCATCCCGAACGGACGTTGGCCGGGGCCCATCCCGGCCGCGGGGTGGTCCTGACCGGGGCCATCACGGGGTGCCGCCCGGCCGGGGCCGGGTGGGAGGCGGACGTGCGCGTGGCCGATACGGTGATCATCTGCCGTCTGCCGGACAAGCCGCCGGCGGGCGGCCAGTTCGTCGTGACCGTGCTCGACCCGCCGTACTTCGGCCCGGACGGTGCGGCGGTCCCGGCCGCCCGCCCGGAGCAGGTGTGCGGGTAATGGAGCCGAGCGGGATCCGGCTGCGGCTCGCCCGGCAGGCCCGGGGATTCTGCCAGCAGCAGCTGGCCAGCCTGCCCGGCTATGACCCGGCTCGCTGCGGGGAGCTCATCGCCACCCTGCCGCCGCCCCGCCCGCCACTGAGTCCATCGCTGGAACCGGTGCCGTAGCGCTGGACGAACTGGCGCAGGATGACCGTGGGGTGGACGACGTCGCAGTCACCGGCGCGCGCCTTGAGGTCGTCGGCCTCGTGCGGTTCGAAGTACCCGGCGTGCCTGTAGACCTCGATCCGGGTGCACAGCCCGGCCACGTCCAGTTCGGGGTGGAACTGGGTCGCGTAGACGTTGGATCCGACCCGGAACGCCTGCACCGGGCAGGTGGGGGAGCGGGCCAGCCGCGTGGTGTGGCCAGGCAGTTCGCTGATCGCCTCCTTGTGCCCGGTGAAGGCGCCGAACGTGACCGGCAGCTCGCCCAGCAGCGGATCGTTCCGGCCGTCCGGCGTGAGGGTGATCTGGACGTACCCGACCGGCTCGGAGTAGCGCCGGTCGACCACGGCGCCCTGATGACGGCCGAGCGCGCCGATGCCGTAGCACGCGCCGAGGAACGGGAAGTCCGCGTCCACCACGGCGTCGAGCATTCCGCTGATGTCGGCCTCGACTCGCCGCTGTACCGGTGACTTCAGTTCGTCCGGCTGACTGTAGTTGAACGGCCCGCCGCCGAGCAGGATCCCCGACCAGTCCCGCAGATCGACCCGTCCCAGCGGCCGCTGGTCCAGCCGCACCCGGCGCAGCTCGCCGGCCCCGAGGCCGGAAAAGCCCAGGAAGGCCTCGTACTCATTGTCCGCCGCGGCATCATCAGCGCGGATGCTCAGCAGCAGGAACGGTTTCACCGTCTCAGCCTAGTGAGCCCGGGTGACCAGCGCAGCCGCCTCACCGCCGCCGCGGCCCGCCTGCGCGCCGCGGCGCCCTGCTAGGCCGATACAGCCCGCCGGCGCAGCCACGTTGGCGGCTGGCCGCATTCCGCCGCGATCGCGTTCCACGTCCAGCCGTCGGCGCGGCGCTGGCGAATGCAGCCGTCCACGGTGGCGTGACCGAGGGCGGCCGCCAGGGAAGCGGCCCGCAGTTTCCGGGTTTCCTGCCCTTCCAGGGGCTGGCTCCGTTCCAGCCCGAACGCCTCGCAGTGCCGTCGTAGCCTTGGGGTATGCCGCCGTCCGCCGAGCCCTCGCTGTCACTGCCCGAATGGCTGGTGCTGTGCCTGCTGGCCGAGGCGCCGCGGCACGGATTCGCCATCGCCCGGCTGCTGGGCGCGGGCGGCAGTCTGGGCCAGGTGTGGCGCGTGCCCAAGCCGGTCGTCTACCGCGCCCTGCAGCGCCTGGAGCACCTCGGTTTCGTCCAGACGACCGGTCTGGAGGCCTCGAGTGAGGGGCCGGTCCGGTCGCTCTTGGACGTGACTCCGGCGGGCCGGGCCGCCGCTTCGGCGTGGCTGGCCAGGCCGGTCGGCCACAACCGTGATGTCCGCTCCGAACTGCTGGCCAAGCTGGCTCTGCTCGACCGCGCGGGCACGGACCCGCGCCCGTTGCTGGACGCTCAGCGTGAGCAGCTTCAGCCGGTGGCCGCCGCGCTGCGGGAACGCCTGGCCAGCGCCACCGGCTTCGACCGCACCATCGCCGCTTGGCGCTGGGAAACCCTGTCGGCCACGCTCCGGTTCCTCGGCGTTCTGAGCGGCCAGCCGGTAGGGTAAGCCGGCCCTCCCGGCCCGGTGGCGTAAGCCGGCTCTCCCGGCCAAAGCTGCGCACCCGGAAGGACCAGACTGTGGCTGACAGGCATGCCCGGCCGCACAGATCAATCCTTCGGTACGGTGCCAACCGCCACGGCGACCGAAGGGAGAGCCGAACATATCAGGCGGGTATTCGCGCTTTCCTCCAGACGAGGGCTGATTACGCAGGGTGGAAGGGAACGCCCAGCCTCCAGGATCCCTGCCGATTCTGGCGGCTGGACTCTTGTGTGCGCGAGGCCCCTGCCCGCGTGCAGTCGGACAGTCGCTCTGGACAGCCCCTCGGGCCGGAACTCGGTCTGTGAGCATATCCGGTGGATGCTGATCATGCCCCTTGCACCTGCACCCAGCCGTAGGGCTGCCATTCCCAGTCGTACTGCCCGCCGCCTGCTACCCCCTCGCTGAGCCGGCTGGAGATCAGCAGCTGCGAGAAGAATCTGAGGTGCGCCTGGCTGTCGTATTCTGGATCTTGCAATGTAACGGTCACGGAGCAGTACCGCCATACGAGGTCAATGACGGCCGAGCAATGCCGGGTTGCAGGCGGTGGCGGGCCGAGCCCGGAATTGCCTTCGACCCAGAGCAGACCCGTGCCAGCCGCCGAGACAGCGTCCCAGCGTGCCCAGTGCAGATCGCGGAGCACCCGCGATGGCGGGTAGGGCGGCACATCGAGCTCAACGTTGAGCGTAGCCGGTTGCTGATATGCATGCGCGGTGCCGTTGAGCTGGTTCAGCATCAGTACCTGGGGCACGGTCGGTGACTGGGCCTTGCTTTGGGTAGCAGCTAACGCTGTGCCCATGGCCGTGACGGCAGCCGTGAGTGCCGCGAGGATCGTGATGGCGATTCTCATGATTTTCCCACCAGGGGATTGTCCGACAGAAGGCCACCAGGGAGACCGGAGGCTGAGCCTGCCGGTGTGCCTCCATGACGCAGGGCGGCTGGGTGCATCTCCTTCAGAGTAAACCCGAGCGGCTACCTGGCCGGGGTCAGGTAAGCCATGCGCAGGACCCCACTCACAGAGGACGCCCGCTGCGCGCCATGCCAGTCCGGCCAGTACGACCATCATCGTGGCTAGAAGCGGCTGATCCCCATGCCGCGCTGCGATTGGCATCTGGCCCGGACCGGGGACGCCCGCCGGACGTGGCCCAGCCGCCCGCTCGGGACCAGAAGTCGATGCTCGCCTGCGCGTCGGTTGTCGCGGCCCAGACCTTCTTGGATGGCCCGCGGGTGACCCGGCAGGGGCTGGGTGCTAACGCTTAGGTGCTGGTGTCGCTGGCGGCGATCTGCCGGTACCGCTCAGCCAGCTCGGCGTAGTCAAGGCGGCCTCGGGCTTGGCGCGGACCAGCGCGTCGAGCGTTTTGCCGTCCTCGCCGACGAGGATCCGCCAGGTCCCGGATCGCACCCCGGCCAGGATGACGGTCGCCGCGTCAGCCGCGCTGAGCGGCGCGTTGTCCTGGAAGTCGGCGTTCGCCCAAGTGAGCATCTTGCGCAGGTCATTGAGATCGCCGCTCCGGCGCTGGCGCCCACGCCGTTCAGCCGGAGCACGTCGCCCTGGCTGGCGGTGACCTTCAGGCGGCTGGCCCAGACGGCAAGCCGTCCGGGCCAGCCGCGCTTCCGGTGCACCATGACTGTCCTCCCTGTCCGCCCTTCTGGGCGCCGTCGTCGGCGCCCGGCAGCGGATCGTCGAAGGTGCCGTTGGCATGGTCCAGCTGGCCCTGCAGCGACTGCAGGAAGACAACGTCGTCGAACTGGACGAGGAGCGCAAGGCCGCGATGGTCTCCAACCTCCTGGTGGTCTTGTGCAGCGAGAAGGCCACCCAGCAGGTCGTCAACACCGGCTCCCTGTACCAGTGACGGCAGGCACGGACACCCGGTGAGCGAGCGCAAGAGCACCCTGCTGCGGCTGGACCCAGCCGTTCACGACGCCCTGGCCAGATGGGCCGCCGACGAGCTGCGCAGCACCAACGCCCAGATCGAGTACCTGCTGCGCCGCGCGCTGGTCGACGCAGGCGGCTGCCAAGGCATGCCGGACCGATACGGCCCCGCGGGCGGCCGCGGGGCCGCAGCCCGGCCGAAGCCACCCGGTCCGCGCGGGACGATGACCGGACCGGCTGACACCGCCGCCGCATGGCCAGAGCAAGCACCCCGGCCACCACCGCCGGCGCCAGAACTCCCCGAAATGTACCCAGCAGCCATCGGCCGCTCACGAGCCGCCGAAAAGGACAGAACGGCGGGACTGTGCGCGTTCTTGCTGAGCTTCTTCATCACTCAGCGTGACGCCGATCGTCAACTCGGTGCGGCATGACCGGTCTGGAGGTCACTGTCGGCCGAGGTGTGCGTCGATCCTGCGGGCCACCGCCGAGGGCGGTCACTGGCTGGATCTTGCACAGAGTACGCGCGCCTACGCGGCAGAAGGGTAAGTTCCTGGCGCTCAGGCGGATAAGGAGCGGACGAGATCAAGTGTGTGCAGTGACGTACCGTGACTGAGTTCCAGGTCTGTCAGCTGAGTCATGCCGCTTGGTCGAGTATGCGTTTGACCTTGCGGCGGTCGATGTTGAGTTCACGGGCGATGGCGCGCTGACTGTGGCCCGCCTCGTAGTGCGCATGGACGGTCTGCTCCAGGGTTGGCGCAGCCGCGAGTTCAGGCGGTGCTTCTTGCGTCAGCGGCGGTGCAGGCTGGTACCGAGGTTCAGTCTCTCCGTTACCTGTCCGCGTGCCACGCCCGGTGCCGATCAGCATCATCAGCAACTCGAACGAGCCAACCAGCGCCAGCGCGGGCCACGCGCTGACCAGCGCACCGACCGGACGGTGCCCCACACCATGCGCCAGGTTGGCGCCGACCGTGGCAACGATTCCGGCACCCAAGCTCTACGCCGCCAGCCGTGGTACCGGCTGGCCCCGGCGGCTGGCGTCCAGCACCACCATGGACGCGGCCCAGATCAGCCCATCCACCGAGAACGGCAGTAGTCGCGCCGTCACCCCGGACTCCCCGTGCG
>Ga0181532_10000524_pt1 | contig 39530 bp, 39 predicted proteins | sample PEATcosm2014_Bin_33_FD_119768 | JGI IMG/M metagenome (GOLD analysis project Ga0181532, IMG submission 119768) | Peatland microbial communities from MTU Mesocosm Facility, Houghton, MI, USA - PEATcosm2014_Bin11_30_metaG | ecosystem: Environmental > Terrestrial > Soil > Wetlands > Peat | place...
CCATACCAACCAAGGCTCGCTCGTAATCAGTTCAGGTCAGAATCTCGGTCCGACCCATGCATCTCTTCGGTCACAACTTCGATCATGATTACTACTTCGAACTCCTCCCTAAAGAGGAGCGGGATACCCAATCAAAGTCGCAGTCCTGCCAGCGTAAGGCCAGCAGTTCGGAGACTCGGAGGCCAGTAGTCGCAGCCACGTAGACCATGACGCAGTAGACTCCAGAGAGTTCCGCAAGCAGTGCGTTGAGTTCGTCTGCCGTGAGAACTTCAGGTGTCCGTGTGCGCTTGGCTGTCTGCCGCACAAGAGTGATGGGGTTGTGGTTCAGGAACTCCCACCTCATTGCGTGCGTGTACAGAACCCATGAAGGTCACGCTAGAAGATGCGCTGTCTCTACGTCTCTACTGCGCAAGTACTCGAGGAACGAACGCCTGTGCTTGCTGTTTTTGTGACTCCCTCACTGTCACTCGCCAGGGTTGCTAGGTACGATTCGCGTCTCCATGGTGGATAGACCTCCTCCGCATCTAATCGTCGGAGAAGAGGAGAAGATGACGGCGAATCCGACCAAATCAAGTTCCGATTGTCAGATTGCAAATTTGAGTATGGCGACTTTCGTGAGGCCAGTGCTGAAGATTTTGGTGAGCACAAGTTTGAAGGATTTCTGGTCGTGGCGTCCAAAAAAGGGCGACACGTTATCCCTTTTTGAACCGAAGAGCTGAGGGCAGAGATGCCGTCCGCACGGCATGCCACGCAGGCTGAGATTGATCAAGCATACCGATGGCAATCTACCGCCGAGTTAAGCGCCCCCGCGAGCGTAATTTCATTCAAACATTTGCGCGCAGATTATGCAACTTCCGGTGAAGTGTCGAGTTCTTGTCTAAGCAGCGGCCTTCCGCGGCCCCCTCTCGTGAAACGCGTGGGGCGCTGCAGGCTTTCGGCACGGTGGGTGGGCGTGGTAGCCTATCGACTGCGGGCGCGAAGGACGGGCTCGGGGCCCGACGCGTCCTGGCTGGTTCTTCCTTCTGCATGGCATCCAACCAAAAACCTACGCGGACATCGCTATCTCCTTCATCCACAGGTACTTCCGCGACACCCGACGATCCGAAAAAGGCGCAACTTCCCACCAGTGACGGGGTTGAAACTAGTGTGAGCACCGCCGCACTTGATCGGGGCATGCTGATGGCTGCGACCACGCCGGGACCGTCCGCTGCTTTCTCGGCCGCGGTGGTGGGCAGAGAATCACCGTCCGACGCCGAGATCATGCTGCGCGCAAAAGCTGGCGACCAGTCGGCGTTTGATTACCTGGTGCAGAAGTATCGCCGTCCGATGGTGAGTTTTATGTACCGGATGGCGCGCAACGCGGCGGCGGCCGAAGATCTGGCGCAGGAAGTTTTCTTGCGGGTGTATCGCTCGCGTGCCAGCTATGAGGCGAGCGCGAAATTTACGACCTGGCTGTATCGCATCGCGACCAATTTGGCGGTCAATCATGCGCGCGATACGCGCCACGAGCGTCCGGAGGTTCAGGTCAGCCTGGACGAGCCGGACGAGGAAAGTGGCACGACACTCGAACTGCCGGACGGTAATCTGACCGCGGAGCAGGCGATGGTGCACCGGGAGCGCATGCTGGCCATCCGGAGCAAGGTGGAGGCGCTGCCCGAGCAGCAGAGGCTGGCGGTGATCATGCACAAGTACCAGCAGATGGATTACAAGCAGATTGCCGAGGTTTTGCAGAAGAGCGAGTCGGCGACCAAATCGTTGCTCTTTCGGGCTTATGAGACTTTGCGGGAACAGTTAAAAGAATTTGTTTAGCCAGACTGATTTGTTTTTGTGAGTGAAGAGACAGTGGCGAATAGAGTTGAAGGGAAGCGGTTATGAACTGCAATCAAGTTCGTGAACGGATGCCCGAGGTGGCCGCTGGATTCAGCGAGTTCACAACGGACGAAGGTAAGCATCTGGAAAGTTGCGGAGCTTGTGCGGAAGAATTGAAAGGGATGCGTTCGACCATGGTGGTGCTGGATGAGTGGCAAGTGCCGGAACCGTCGCCGTACTTTGACGTACGGCTGCAGGCTCGCTTGCGGGAGGAGATGGCAAAGCCGCAAGCGGGCTGGCTGCAGTGGTTCCGGCGTCCGGTGCTGGCGGCGGCGCTTACGGTGATCCTGGGAGTTGGAGTGGGCCTGTTCTTCACGCGAGGAAGTGGAATCATCAATCATGGGCAGGAAGCTACGATCATCGAACCGCCGGGCACTGCGGTGAGCGATCTGCAAACTCTGGAGACGAATCACGAGATGTATTCGGATTTCGAGTTGCTGGATGATTTGGATCTGCAGCAGGATGTCGCCGCGAATCCGAACTGAAGAACGGCGAAGTGCAAGGACCACCGGGGAAAATGAGGCGGGGAAAATACAGGACGGATTGGTTGGCGGCCGCCGGTTTGGGGATCGCTATCGCAATGCCCCTTCCCTGTCTGGCGCGCGCAGCCACTTTCCACGGAGCGCAGCAGCAGCATGCGGCCCCGGCGGCTCAGCCACAACGGCAGCAGGCGCCTCGGCAACAGCAAGGACACCCGCAACCGCCTGGCCATGCGGGCGACTGGCTGCGGCACTACAAAGACTTGCCTCCCGCAGAACAAGAACGCGAGCTACAGAAAGATCCCGCGTTCCGCCGCCTGCCGCCCGGCCAGCAGCAAGTGCTTCGACAACGGCTGCAGCATTTCTCAAACCTGCCCCCGCAACAGCAGTTGCGCATGCTGAATCGCATGGAGACTTGGGAACATCTGACTCCCGCGCAGAAGCAGCAGGCGCGACAGATCTATGGCCAGATGCGCCAGCTTCCGCCGGATCGTCAACGCATGGTGACCACGGCGGTTCGCGACTTGCGTTCGATGCCACCGGGCCAGCGCGAGACAATAATCAACTCCCCGCGCTTCAGAAGTATGTTCTCCGACCAGGAGCGCGAGATGATGCGCGGGGCCACCCGCCTGCCTCTGGCTCCAGCGGAAGGCGGAGAGAACGGGGCGCCGCAGCGGTAGTAGGAAACGTCCTGCCTGGGACGTCAGCCTCGGACGTCGGACCCAAAGGCCAAGTTCAAATCCACGAGAATTAGCTGAGGTCTGAAGATCGAAGTCCGAGGTCTAATTCATCAGCACCAGCATGCGGCGAATTGAGAGCGCCATCTGGCGGATTTCCTCGGCGTCGGACGCATTCGGTGACATCTTCAGGTACTGGTCCAAATCCTCCGCGGCGAGTCCGTGCAATCCCATGCTGTAACGCAAGAGGGCGCGCTGCTTCACGTCTTCGGACGATCGCGGGTAGATGACGAGGATGAGGTCGGCGATCGGTAAGGCCTTGCGGAAGTTGCGCGTGGATAGATAGACCGTCTTGAGGTTATTGAGCATCCGCGTCAGAATCTGGCGGCGGCTGATGGGATGCAGGAACTCCGGACGCAGCGTCATCTCGCCGGAATAGATTTCGTCCAGGCGGCTCTGGCAATCCTGCCGGCTGAGAATGTCGCCGCGATTGAAGCAGTCGATTAACGTCTCCTGGCCGTCAGGGCCGTAGTGCTTGAGAAGAAAGTGTCCCGGCATACCGACGCCTGCCAGCGAAAACCCGACGCGACGTGCCACCTCCATGTACACAATCGACATGGTGATTGGAATTCCGAGTCCGCGGTCGAGCACATCATTCAAAAAGGAATTGCGTGGATCGTAGTAGTCTTCGCGATTGCCGCGCAGGTTCAGTTCCTCAAACAATACGCGGTTCAGGGCGGCCAGCGCGGGTTGTCGCTCAGGATGCGGCACCAGGGCGGCTACGCGGCGCGCTAATTGTTCCATGCGTGCGGCGTAAACCTCGATATCAAGATTGGGATACTCCGTGCGGGCAATCACCAGCGCGGCGCGGATCAGGTCGATCTTCTCGTCTTCAATTTCCGGCGCCACGAAGGCGGAAAACGTCTCAATCAGTTCTGCCGAGGCCGTGTAGTGCACACGTTAATGCTAGCAAAGACGGGGGCGCAAAGAATTGGCCCGGAGGTGCCATGCACTGGCACTTCCGGCTACGAGCGCAGCATGTTGCGGGCAATAAAGAACACGTTCGCCGGACGCTCCCCCAGCCGGCGCATAAAGTAGGGATACCACTCGGTACCAAAGGGGACATAGACGCGCATGCCCCAGCCATCGCGCACCAGGCTCTGCTGCAGGTCGCGGCGAATGCCGTACAGCATCTGAAATTCGAAGGAATCGCGCGCAATCTTTTCGCGCGTGGCGAAGACTTGCGCCTCCCGGATGATGTTCTCATCGTGGGTGGCCATGCCGTGATAGATGCCGCTCTTCATCAAGATCTTCATCAGCTTGCTGTAGTTGGCATCTACGTCGGCTTTGCTTTCAAAGGCGATGCTCGCTGGCTCCTTGTAAGCTCCCTTGCACAGACGTATGCGAATTCCTTCCGCCAGCAGCTTCTCGACATCGCTCTCGGAACGCGTCAGGTAGGCCTGAATCACGGTGCCGACACAATTCTGATTCCCGGGCATGCGGTGCAGTTCATGAACGAAATCCAGAGTGCGCTGGGTATAGGGCGAGCCTTCCATATCGACGCGCACAAAGCCGCGCGGCTGCATGGAAGCAGTTTTGCTCACCAGGCCTGCCACGATGTCGCGGGCGAGCTTCTCGTCGACATCCAGGCCCATGTGGGTCAGCTTCAGGCTGATGTTGGCGTTGAGCTGATTGGCCGCGATGGCATCGAGAATCTGATGGTAGAGCTGTGCGCTATGGCGGGCCTCGTCGGGGTTGGTGACGTTCTCGCCAAGGTTGTCGATGCTGACGCTCATGCCGGCGCGGTTGACGGTCTGCGTGACCCGCACCGCGTCGGCGATTTGGGTACCGGCGACGAAGCGGCCAGAGACGCGGCGGCCGATGGCGGATCTCTCGGCAAAGCTGCGCAGGGAACGATTTTCAGAAAGATGGACGAAGAACGCCCTCAGCATGAAGTACCTGCCAGGTCCGGGAAAGTGAGATCCGGAAAGATATGGAAAGGAATGCCGATCACTTGAAGGAAGACCACAGAAATTTGTATCACAAACGCGGACTTGCAGGGCGCGAGCGGGCACACACCGGCACACACCAAGGCCGCTACGGCCGAGAACTCCCTCTGAATGGACATTCCAGTCTCGTCTTCACCAGGTGTAGTGAGCCGTGTACGTGATCACCCTTTCGCCATCGGGCTGGATGGTCACGGGGAATTCGATGGTCTGGCTGTCTTTTTTCTGGTAGTCGTCGGATTTCGTAATGATCTCCCAGTTCTTGCTGCGATACAGGTGCTCGACAACGCGCACATCCACCGGTTCCTTCTTGTGGTTGCGGACTTTGATCTGAAACGTTTCTGTGGCCGAGTTCTTGCCCGGCTCGATGGTGTAGTTCGTGCGGTGGCGTTCTCCCGAGAGGTCGAAAGCGTTGCCCGTGTAAATGCGAATGGTTTCATCCTTCGGAGTGTGGTCGATCGTATTCTCGCCGGTGAATTCGACCTGGCCATCGTCATTGCGGCGGTAGAAGCGTACACGGCCTTTGGGTAACGGCATGCCGAGATGATTGGCCTGCGAGTTAACGAACTCGCGCACCACCCAAATCTTGGGATTGGATTCGGTGCCGTAGGAGTGGTCGTTGCGGATGTTTTCCCAGTTCCAGCCGTTGTAGCGGTTGGCATCGATCTTGGCACCGTCGTAGACGTAGACCTGCTTGGTGGTTACGCCAGCGGCGTGGATGAACTCCACCTGCTTGGTTTCGCGATCTCGCAGAGTCGTGCTGCGTTCAAGGGTGTAGAGGTGGTATTCATCGAAGGCCTTCTCGGTGACCGGCGGACCCGCCATATCTGCAGCCATCGTAACGGCCATCTTCATGGCGCCACCACCAATCGCTCCCGCCTGAATTTTGTTCACATCGCCCGCCATGAGCTTAATGCGGGCGTTCTCGAAGGTACGGCCGGTTTGGTTGTCCATGGTGATCCAGCCGACGATGTCGACGAGATCCCCCTTCTCGGGCGCGACGATGTTGTAGTCGGCCTGCCAACTCATGCCACCGGTGACGTAGGAGAACTCGGCGGGAAACTTTCCCGGTTTATCCGTCGCGAGGACCCATTCGAGACGAGGCTTGAGGATGGTGTCGTCGGTCAGGCTGGGGAAAATCGGCGTTCCGGGAAGACTGAAGCGCAACTGGCCGTTGACCTCGATGATCGGCGTGGCTGCGGCACCCGCCATCTGGCCCTGGTAATACTCCTGGCCGTAGCGGTTCATTGCGAAAGAGTTGTGCGGCGTGTATCCGCTGCGGATGACTTTGCCCTTGATGATTTGCGTGCCCTGGCTGGTCCCAACCTCGAAGTCGATCGTCTTGCCTTCATAGAGCGAGAGCAGTAGCGACTCCGAGATGGGGTCGGCTCGGTAGTTCTGCTCCAGCACGTGGAGGTTGTGTTTGCCGGAAGGGTCGCGCAGGATCACCGAATCGGGCTCGAGGTGCATCGTCATGTCGCTCACGTTGATCAAGTTCTCGCCGGACTTTAGATCGAGGGGAAGTTCCTGGCGGACCACGGCGAAATCCTGGTTGTAAATCGTGAGATATGGTTGAGAAGCCTGCTGCGCATAAAGACTGCCGCACAGGACGAGAAAGCAAACGAAGCGAGCGTTCATGAAGCTAACCCTCCGTAAGAGCGCCTGAGGAGCGCCATCGGCGCAGGCAACGGCGGAAAGGCTCAAAGCTTTCCGGGTCGAACTCAGGCTACCTTGGTTAGAACGCCCAGGGGAGTGACTCTTGCGGGGCGGCACGCTGCTACTCGGGAGGGAATTGAAGTTCCACCGTCTCGCGCGACTCGTGGGCAGGGGCTTCCCCTCGCCAGCGGCGAACCGCATTCGCAGCCGCCTGCGCCAGGACGGAGTCTCCACCCTTGACGTCGACGGTCTTCACGCTGCCGTCGGGGGCAACCAGCGTCTCGACCTTCACAGTTCCCGCGAGCGCCATGCTACGGGCAAGAGCAGGGTATGCGAGCACCACGCGCCACTATCTTGCGTTTGGCCGCATCCTGGGCCTAGGAGTGAATCGGGACGACACAGGGCTTTCACTTGCGCTTGAGTCTAAATGGAGCCACGCTCCGGCAGAAGCTGACCGAAGTTACTAGCATCTTTGACCAGGACCGGGAGCCGGCTACTTGCCGTGTTCTTCCAGGAACTTTTCCACTTCCATGGCGGCCATGCAACCGCTGCCTGCGGCGGTAATTGCCTGGCGATAGCGGCGGTCCTGCACGTCACCGCATGCATACACCCCGTGCACGCGGGTGAACACGTAGTTGTGTGTCTTGAGATAGCCATCGGCGTCGGTGTCGAGCTGGCCGGCGAACATCTTCGCATTGGGCTCGTGACCGATACCGAGAAACAGCGCGCTGGTGGGGAAATCCCAAACTTTGCCCGTCTTCACATCGCGCAGTTTGAGGCCGGTGACTTCCTTGTGGTTCACGTCATATACGTCTTCGACCACCGTATTGAGCAGGAATTGAATCTTCTCGTGGTGCTGTGCGCGATCGAGCATGATCTTGGACGCGCGGAAGGCATCGCGACGGTGAATCACCGTCACTTTGGTTGCGAAGCGGGTCAGAAAGAGCGCTTCCTCCATGGCAGAGTCGCCGCCGCCGACCACAACGATTTCCTTCCCCGAAAAGAAAAATCCGTCGCACGTCGCGCACGACGACACTCCGTGGCCGATAAGCTGCTGTTCATGCGGCAGACCCAACCAGCGCGCCGAAGCGCCGCTGGCAATAATCAGAGTCTGAGCATGGACTTGATGAACTCCCAAGTGCAGCACGAACGGCCGTTTGCTCAGATCGACGCTGGTGAGATGCGCCATGCGATATTCGGCGCCGAACCGTTCGGCTTGCTTGCGCATGTTTTCGACAAGCTGCGGGCCCAGGATGCCTTCGGGAAATCCGGGAAAATTCTCGACCAGCGTGGTCATTGAGAGCTGCCCACCCGGCTCGTGGCCTTCGATGACGAGCGGTTTCAGATTGGCGCGCGCGGTGTAGAGCGCGGCAGTGTGGCCGGAGCATCCCGATCCGATGATGACAACTTCTCTAGTTTCGCTCATGGATTATGGTGTTGCTGATTAGATGGCTGATTTCAGATTTTGATGCAAGGCCATGCGGCCGCGAGAAGAGCCCCTCTGGCGTGGCCTCATTTCTTATCTCCTAGCGGCCTTTTCATTTTGGACGTGGGAGCGGTCTTCGGTTTGGACTCCGCGCTGATGTTGCCTAACTCCTCCGGCACGATCTTTTTCACACCCAACAGCGCGCGATAATTTGCCAGCACATCGGACGCGCTGCGGAACAGCGGTTCGTACGCGCTCTGATCCGGCACGGGACCGCCCTCGTTCCCCAAACACCGAGCCAGCGCGACCGAGGACTTGCCAAAACGTTCCAGCCGAACCCGGCTCGCCGGAGTATTCGATGCGAGCATGGCCTCTGAACTGGTCACCGACGACGCGCTGTCTTCCAGCGAGACCAAAATCAGATCCTTGGGATCGCGCACGTGCAGCACCAGCGTCTCTATCATGTTCAGTCCGTCGTTGCTGAAGGAGTATTGCACGCTGGAAAAAAGAGCCTGCACCGAAAACTCGCGGCGAATGCGCACGTAACTCGCAACCGACGGCTCTCCCGCAACGTGTCCGCCCTGTCCGGCGGCCAGGAAGTTCGGCATGTCGGTCAGCGTCGATCGCCCGCGGGACACTTCGAAGTCAGCTCCGAACAACGGCTCCTTCGGAACGCGGGCCAGGGCAGCGGCGATTTCCTTCTGCTCCTCGGCCGAAGGCGAACACACGTTCAACATGTTGACCTTCACCTGCGGCTGGGTCGAAGGCGGATTGGCGGGTGGCTCCTGGGCCGCAATCGGCTGCGCTAAAGCCAGGGCCAGAAGACCACTCAAGATTGTGGAAACCCGAATTCCAGGCACCATTCTAGACACTTGGGAATTCTAAATGAGAAAGCCCGGAATCTTAAATCTCAAAACCATTCGAAGGTCGCGGGAGCCTGTGGGAACGTCGTAGAATCGGTCTATGGCGAATCTGACGTTGGTTTATGGCATGAGGCTGTTGCCGTCCGAGGATGTGGCCGAGGTGGGTCAGGCTGCGGTGAAGTTGACGAACGGCCGGGAAGCCCACGTCACCATGCACGTGCTCGAGGGCAGCAAAGAAGATATCGAAAAGCAGTTGCGCACGAGCCTGGAAGCGTTCTTCGATCTTTACCCTGAGATCTGACCGGCGATCCGGTTGTGCGGCCCTATCGGCGTCGCGCGCAGGCCAATCGCCGGTGAGATTGAGGTTCCGTCGCCGTTTATAATCCTAATCTTCTGCGGACTGTCCAACGAACAGCATGCAATGGTCCTATCCAGAATTGCGGCAGCGGTTGATCAAGGCCGACTTGTGGCCGCAAGGCCGCATGGCGCGACTGGCCTGCTATTTGGCTGGGATGGCCATCGTTCTGTTCGCGCTGCAGAAACTGCTGGGACTGTTCGCCAAGTCGTGGGGCGAACACCTCGGGGGATGGGTTGAATTTCTCGCGTTCATCGCAGGTGTACTGCTCGCCGTCCTCGCCTTCCGGTGGTTGCGGCGAAGAATCCTGTGGCGGCTGCGCAACCGGTTGATCGTCACCTATATCTTCATCGGCGTGATCCCCGTGGTCTTGCTGGTGGCGATGGCGGGTTTTTCATTGTTTCTGTTTGCCGGGCAATTCGCCAGCTACGTGGTGATCTCGGAACTCAACACTCAACTGCGGAGCGTGGAGGCGGTCAACGCGGCCATTAGCAATGAGTTGGCGGCGGGGCTGGCGCGCGGAAATAATCCCACCGCAGAGTCGCTGTCGGGATTGAAGAAGCGCGACCGCGCGTGGGGACATCGGCAGGTACAGGCGTGGCAGGGCACAAAAGCTCTCCCGCTGTCCAGCGACGCACCGGCTGCATCTTCCTTCTCTTATCCTGCCTTTTTCGACAAGACGGACAATGAATACGCGAGAGGGCTGCGCGAGGGCAAACCATTTCACGGGATCGTGAGCGACCATGGGAAGCTCTATCTGCGCGTCGTTTCAGTCCTTCCCGTTCGCACCGATTCGCTGACTGTGGTTACGAGCGAGCCGCTCGACAAGGATTTGGTCGGGAAAATCGCCGAGGACCTGGGGGAAATCACTCTCTACGCGGGGCCGGCCGCCCCCAACGAGCCGACCGGCCAGGTCAATCCGGCTGGCGATAGAGGCTCCGACCTGAAAGCGTCCGTGTCGGTAAACACGAACAACAGAAACGGCGTGGTCATAGCTCAAGGCTCCGGCGAACACAACGCAGCCGAAAGCCTGCCTTCGACTTTCACAGTCGGTGCGACCCCGGAACCCACCAATTTCATGGATCAGTCATTCCCTTTCGTCACCCCTGTTCAGGCGGTCGATTGGAGTTCGGGGGCAACCGAACAGAGCGCCCTGCTGCGAGTCAGAACCAGGCCCTCCAAGCTTTATGGACATTTGTTCGCGGCGCTCGGAGAATTTGCCGGCATCGTGGTGGATGCTCTGATCGGAGTGGCGATTTTCTTCGCTATCATCGAACTGATTGCCCTGATCATCGGCACGCGCATGACCCGCACGGTGACGGCCGCTGTGGCGCAGCTTCATGAAGCCACTAAACACGTGGATCGCGGCGATTTCAGCCACCGCATCCCCGTGAAATCCAGCGACCAACTGGCGGATCTGGCGATCTCATTCAACTCGATGACTGCCTCCATCGAGAAGCTGATCCAGGAGCAAAAGGAAAAACAGCGTCTAGAGAACGAACTGGCCATCGCGCAGGAAGTGCAGGCGCAGTTGTTTCCGCGGCAGGTGTCGGAACTCGAGTCGCTCGAGGTGCATGGCTTCTGCCGCCCAGCGCGCACGGTCAGCGGAGATTATTACGATTTTCTGACGGCCAGCTCCCACAAGCTGATTCTGGCGGTTGGCGACATCAGCGGAAAGGGAATCTCCGCCGCATTGTTGATGGCGACCATCCATTCTGCGGTTCGCGCCTACAGTGTGGAGAATCTGCCCCAGATGCGGGAACCCGTAGCCGTGGGCGCGGTTGCGGGTGCGGGCCGGGTGATGGCGGCATGGCCCGAGGGCGTGGAGGTTTCTCCCGGAGCTCTGCTCAGCTTGCTCAACCATCAGCTGTACGAAAGCACTCCGCCGGAGAAGTATGCCACCCTGTTTCTGGGAATTTATGACGGACGCTCGCACCACCTGACCTACAGCAACGGCGGACATCTGCCACCCATTCTGATTGGGAAAGATGGGACCATCCGTAGGCTGGAGGCAGGCGGAACAGTCGTGGGCCTGTTCGACAATATGACCTACGACGAGGGCGCGGTCGAGATGCATCCTGGCGAAATCTTCCTGGCCTACAGTGACGGCGTGACCGAACCGGAGAATGATTTCGGCGAATTCGGCGAACAGCGGCTGATCGATCTGGTCCGGGAGAACCGGGACTTGCCGCTGCCCGAGATCAGTCAGATCGTCACTATGGCGGTGGAAAACTGGATCGGCGATAATGAACAGCCGGACGATGTCACTCTGGTTCTGGCTCGGGCGCGATAGGGTCGCCTGAGAAATTGGACCGCCGGTCACGAATCACGACAAATCGGGCGCTGGTCGAGCCCTGTAGGGGACTGTAGGGGGAGTTATATTGACAGAAGAGGCACCATGCAATACCTTGGTGCCTCGGCATTTACAGTTTGGTATGCGGGAGTAGCATAACCACGGCAATGCGCCGGGGCTCCATCCCGGAGATGACGGTTCGAAACCGTTCCTCCCGCCCCAGTTTCCCCACGATTGAGGCTTCCGAGCCTCAGATTTTCTGCCTTTTCCACCGTCCCCGCTTGAACAGGATCGCGCTGGCTCCAGCAATGGCCGCCTCCGCGACCACAATCGCCCAAAACGCGCCCTTGGACTGCATGCCCTGACGAATTGCCAGCCAATAGGCGAGCGGAATCTCCAACAGCCAGAAGCCGAAGAAATTCACGATGGTTGGGGTGATGGTGTCTCCCGCTCCATTGAATGCCTGTAGCATGACCATGCCGTAGGCGTAGCCGATGTTGCCGTAGCTCAGGATGCGCAAGCAGGAGGCCGCCAACGGTACCACTGCGGGGTCGTTCGTGAATATCCGGACCACCGGTTCTGCGAACAGCACGAAGAGGACTCCGACCGTTCCCAGAAAAATCATGTTGTAGAGACCGGTGCGCCACACTGCGGTTTCGGCGCGCTCGGGCCTGCCCGCACCCAGATTCTGCCCCACCAGCGTGGCGGCAGCGTTGCTCAGGCCCCACGACGGCAAAATCACGAAGATGACTATGCGAATAGCGATCGTATATCCCGCCAGCGCTGCCGCGCCGAAGATGCTCACGATGCGCACCAGTCCAATCCAACTGGTATGCGCGATAGCAAACTGCAGGATCCCGGTCAGCGACACTCGGATCAACCGCCAGAGCACGCCGAAGCGGACGTGAAGCTGCCGCTTGAGGATGTGAATCCGCTCCGTGCCTTTCAGAAGGCGGTAGAACTGGTAGAGGACGCCAATGCTGCGTCCGATGAATGTAGCCAACGCTGCGCCCGTCACCCCCAGCCGCGGAAAAGGCCCTAAACCGAAGATCAGGCAAGGATCCAGCACCAGGTTGATGACGTTTGACACCCAGAGCAGGCGCATGGCGATGGCCGCATCTCCGGCGCCGCGGAAGATGGCATTGTTCAGAAACAGCAGCAGAACGGCGCAACTCCCGCCCAGACAGATTCTGGTATAGCCGCGGCCCACCGAAACGATCTCCGGAGACGCTCCCATCAAGCTCAGGAGGCGCGGGGCCAGCAGCAGGCACGGCAGTCCGATGGCGAGCGAAACGATCAGTCCGAGGGCAATGGCCTGCACCGCTGCAACCGCCGCGCCCTCAGGATCTTTTTCTCCAATGCGGCGCGCAACCATCGCGGTCGTGGACAGACTGAGTCCCATGCCCACCGCGAACACCAGGCTCAGCATCGACTCGGTGAGGCCGACCGTGGCCACGGCGTTGGCCCCGAGGCGTCCCACCCAGGCCACGTCCACCACGGCAAACAGCGACTCCAGCACCATCTCCAGAACCATGGGCACAGCCAAAAGGAGAATGGCGCGGTTCAGACTGCCCGCAGTGTAGTCCTGATGAGAGCCGCGAACGGCCTCGACCAGCGACGACCACAGGGAGCGCTGTGGCTGGGCGGCAATAGAAATCGCTTCCATAAAAGCCAAGCTTTCCGCACCGCATCCTACGACATGCAGGAACAGCGGTGCATTCAGAACGAGCAATGAAAATCAATCAGGGAGCCCACAGGCAGCGGGCCGGACAGGATGGCGAGTTTAGCGAGGCATGAACATCGGTGTTCCTCAGCTTGCATCGGTTCGAATTGCGGATCCCCACAGAACCGAACAACGGGATTTTACCCGAAGCCCCCGGCCTCTGCCAACAAAAACAGGAGAGCGTCGTGGGCTGCAGTTTGGGTCTTAGGCCATTCTGAAGGGCATCATCCCGAACCCGGCGCAGTTCAGCCGGGGGAGGGATCTCGAGTGGGGCTGCCCGGGACTCACTATCGGTATGCGCGGGATCCTTCCCTCCGCCTGAAAAACGGCTCCGGTCAGGATGACGCCATGGAATCCACAGATTCGAAAGTCAAAACGCACCACTACCAAAAAGCGGCGGATGGTCGGAGGTCCATCCGCCGCATACTCAGGAGGTATGAGTGCTGTTCGCTACAAGGCCATGCTACCCGCAGCGCCGTAGGGAGTGAGATCACCAAGGTACTTTCGGGGGTGATGTACGCGGAGGAAGTCCGCGTTTGGGAACATCCCAATTCGAGAATCGCGATCTTCACTTCTTGGGCAGAGCCAACACCCGCGCCGAGATTGCTCCGTTCTTCAGCATGCCACCAAGAATCAACGGCCCGAGGGGCGTTGACAGAACCCCCCGGCCGTCGGTGCGCACGTCAAGTGTGTCATCGGTAATCGTCTCCCACCGGGCCCCGTGCACTTCAAAAGCAAACGTCACCGACGAGATCTCGGCGAGTTTCCCGTCGGGATCCAGTCCCTTGAAGTTATGCGGATTGGCGGTGCCTCCGGAGAACATAATCCTATGCTCTTTTTCACCCGCGCCTGCCACAATGCCGAACCGCGCTAGCCCGGGATGCGCGGGCAGTTTGGTCCACTCGATCTTGTTCGGATCTTTGCGGTCGATCTTGCCCATCCAGCATTCGTCGGACGCGACGTACGGACCGCTACCCGCCGGGTTCTTTTTGGCGCCATCGACGAACACGATCGCGTCGTCAGCCAAGCCGCCCGCATGACCGAAGACCGGAGTCCCGGGAAATGACGTGGCCTGGCTCCAGGTATTCTTCATGGCGTCGTAGACCTGCACACTGTTGACCGGCCCGTTCTTCGATCTTCCGCCGACGAGATAGATGAAGCGGTCGTGATTCACCCCGATCACGGCGCTATCCACCGGAACGGGGATGTCTTCCCCGCGGTACCAGCGATGTTCCTCGGCCACGTAAGAGTTGACGTCGCCAAGGGTCATTTCACTCCCTTGGCCGTCCACAACATATCCCCCGAAAACGAACACCTGCCCCCTGACGCCCACTGCGGACGCGCCCAGACGGCCGGCAACTCCCGGCACCGCACGACCTTCGATCCACTTCCCCGACTTGAAGCGCAGGACATACATCTTGTTGGTGATATCGTCCCAGGTTTTCTTGGTGCCGACGCCCATGAGCGAATAGACTTCAATCCCATTCTTGAGCGATGCGACCGCGTTGTTCGCGACCGCGACGGGCATGGGTGGAATCTTGCCTTGATCGGCCGCCAGCAGGAAGACAGCGCACAGCACCGGGAACAGGAAGACAAGCAGTTTCTTCATCGGTGAGATATTACGTCTTCCCATGGTGAACGGCAAAGAGTGACGGTTGCACTAGAACCACGTCTTCCGCCGGTATTCCCGGTACGCATCGCCAAACGCAGCGTCCAGGACGCGCGCCTCCCGGCGGGCGCGGATGGTCTGGCCAACCACTGCGGCAACCAGTACCAGCCAACCCTCAGGCCGCCCTAGGACGAGGATCAACCCCGTGATCATCACCATGCCGAACACGTAAATTGGATTGCGGATTTTCGAATAAAGCCCGGTGGTCACCAGTTTGTGCGCTTCCGCCTTCACCGAAAACGACCCTCCGAGTTGATAACGAGCGACCGCAATCAAGCTCAAACCTGCAACAACCAAAGCGGTCCCGACATAACGCTCCGCATTCCACGGACCTTTCCACGTGGCAAGAAACCAAAATATGCCACCGACAGCCACAATCTGAACCCCTGTGAAGACGTAGATATGTCGGCTTTCCATGCTGACTCTCTCCGCGCTGGTTTACTTGACCAGCACCCTACTTGACCAGTCCCTGGCGCACGCCATGAATGAAGTCGGTGTAGGCGGGCGTCTGTCCATTGGCGCGCATGTGGCTGGCAATCTGTCCGCGATGATAGGCCGAGTGCAGGACCACATGCGTGAGAACGTCCACAATCGTGCTGGTCCACTGCTCGCCCTTGCTGTTCTTGTAGGAGATGGACTGAGAGACGTCGCCGGCTGTGATCAGATCGAGAAATTCGAGCCAGAGCTCGCCCAGTTCGGCAGCTTGCGCCTCACACTGCGCCAGATCCGGTTCGGGCCAGACGGGAACGCTCTCGGGTTGCTGTTTCAACCGCTCCAGCCACACCCGCTCGGCGGCCAATATATGCGATATAAGCTGCAAGGATCGCTGGTTCGCGCCGCCAGCGGCTCGGATCGCAGTCAAAACTTCGCGATTCGCCCATTCATCGTAGGCGAACTGGCGGCGCAGATAGTCGGCAAGATTCACGAAACAGCCTCCGTCGCTTTACGTCCTGCGACTCCACCAATGTAATCGGTCGCGCTGCCGCAGGCAAAGTTGTAACGATCCTTTCACATTTCAGGACTAGACTGCTTGCTTGAGTTGCCCTCAGTCTCATATGCCACGCAAAGCGCCAGCATCGCGAAATGCCTTAACCGAGGAAGAAGGTGCCAAGCCGCGTCCCGCCAAGACCGCTGTGGAACCGAAACTGGGCGGTCCGGACGATCTGGCACGTCTCGCCCTGAAGGCCTGCCTGATCGCGCGCGATGCCGCGTTCAACGTCCGCGATCTGCTCACCCATTCTTCCCGCATGGCCTTTCTCGCCATCAAGGATTGCGAAAAGGAACTCGACCTGATCGAGCGGCAGATTGACGAGCGCCTGCCTGCCGCCATCACGCGGGTGAATGAAGCCCGGGCTCGCCAATTGCTTTCCAGCCTGAAGTCCACGACCGACCTCGAGCGTATCGGCGATCTGGTGATGAGCGTCGCGATGCGGGTGCAGGCGCGCACCTCAAAGATGGCTGCAGCCGACGTACGCCATCTCGTGGAAATGTCGGCCGTATTGCGCGACATGCTCGACCTGGTTCACCAGGGATTCTCCACACTTGACCTGGCGTGCGCCCGCAAAGTGTTGCAGATGGATAAAGAGATCGACCGCGTCTGTCATGGCCTGTTCCAGAAGCATCTGGCGGAGACCGTCGCGCAGGGCGACACGACAGGCTTCGATGTGCTGCTCATGGCTCAAGCCCTGGAGCGCGCGGGAGACCACACCACCAACCTCGCCGAAGACCTCTACAGCCTGATCGAAGGCCGCAGCCTGCGGCATGTGCCTAAGAAGAAGGCGACGAACTAGTTCTCAGTTCTCAAAAAAGACAAAACCGGCAATCCACGCGTGTCAAGGGGAACTACGTTCCCTGGACTTCCCGGGCGAAAACGCGCCCAGCCCGAATCCCGAATTTACTGAGAACTGGGAACTGATAACTTCCCACAAATTCATCATTCATTAACACGCGGGAAACATTCGCGCAACATTCTCCCAATACAGTCTTCCATGTGTGCCCTCCCCTTAGGGAAGTCCTGTGACTTCGTGGGCCCTGAAGCCGAGAAATGCATCAGCCAGTCGAATTCCTCGAGCGGACCGGGAACTCCAGCAACCCCGCCGCGTTCCGCCCGGTCATCTTCGTCATCGAAGACGATCAGGACATAGCGCGCCTCATCTCGCACAATCTGCAGGTGGCCGGGTTCGAGGTGCAGAGTTTTGTCAGCGGCGCTTCGGTGCTCACTGAAGCAGTGCGGGAGATGCCGGCGCTGTTTCTGCTCGATGTAATGCTGCCCGGGACCGACGGCTTCGAACTCTGCCGCCACATTCGCCAGACCCCGCTCCTTTCGGCGACCCCCATCATTTTTCTGACCGCGAAGACTGCGGAGGCCGACCGCATCAAAGGATTGGAACTAGGCGGCGACGACTACATCACCAAGCCATTCAGCCCCCGCGAACTGGTGGCCCGAATTCGCAGTGTGCTGCGCGGCTTGGGCCAGGTTCCTGCGATCGGCGAGGTGCTGCGCTTGGGTGAGTTGGAAATTGATATCTCATCCATGACCGTGCAAATGCAGGGCCGCAACGTCCTCACGACCGTGCGCGAATTCCGCCTGCTGGAATACCTGGCCACCCATCGCGGCCGCGTCCTGACGCGCGATCAATTGCTCGACGCGGTGTGGAAAGAGACTCCTTTCGTCACGCCGCGGTCCATCGACGTCTACATCCGCCGCCTCCGCGAGAAGATTGAACTCGACCCCCGCCATCCCCAATATCTGAAGACCCTGCGCGGCATCGGCTACCGCTTCGAAGTACCGAAATAACCGCAAGAAAGATTGGCCACGGATCTCACGGATGCGCACGGATCAGCGACACCAACGCTCTGGGTTTATCCGTGAATATTCGTGCCATCCGTGGCCTAGGTGTTGAGTTAAATCTACGCGATCTCGGCCATTCGCTCTTTTCATCCCACCCCTCCGGCCGCGTCGTTTATTCTGCCAACATCCTTACATGGCCCCGAACAAGCCCAAACCACTGTGGAAAGCTGACGACCAGCAGTCCCGCCTGGCCGAACTCATTGCCCATTCGGACGAACCGGCGAAAGATAACCCGCTGCGCCGCGACGTTCGTTCGCTGGGCGCGATCCTCGGACAAGTCCTGGTGGAGCAGTCCGGTCAAGACTTGTTCGACTGCGTGGAAGAGTTGCGGCGGCTGCTGATCGAGCATCGCGAAACCGCGCGTCACAGCCCGCAGCAGACTTCGCCCGAACTCATGCTCAAGGCGCAAGAGATTGTCTCCCGGATGGACTTGCCGCGCGCTTACCAGGTCACCAAGGCCTTCGCGACGTACTTCGAACTCACCAATCTCGCCGAGACCAACCACCGCAGGCGCCGTCGTCGCGCCGGCAAATTGGACCGCGAACATCCTCCGCTCCCGGGATCGTTTCGCGGGACGCTCCTGCGCATGAAAGAGGCCGGAATCTCTGCAGAAGATGCTGTCGCCGCACTTGGTCAGATCGCGATCACTCCAGTGTTCACGGCACATCCGACCGAGGTCGCCCGGCAGACCGTGCTGCTGAAGCGCCGCCGCATCGCGCGAGAATTGGAACGTCTCGACGGTCTTCCTCTCACAGCAGAGCGCGCGGAGGAGTGCGAAAACAACATCCGCGCCGAAGTTACCTCGCTGTGGCAGACCGACGAAGTCCGCATGACGAAACCCACGGTCGACGATGAAATCCGCATGGGCCTGCGATACTTCCGCCTTTCGCTGTTCGACTCGCTTCCGAAGGTCTATGCCGAGGTCGCAGAGTCCTTCCGCGACGTCTACGGCCTCGACCTTGACGAAAATGTCGTGCCGGATCTCGTGCACTTCGGTTCCTGGATTGGCGGAGACCGTGACGGCAACCCGCTGGTCAAACCGGATTGCATTCGCGGCGCGCTGGAAATGGCGCGCGGCTTGATCCTCCGCGAGTATCTCAATGACGTTGAGTCTCTGAGCGACCGCCTCAGTTCTTCGCGACGGCAAACGGGGGTTTCGGAACAATTACTTTCGCGTTTGAAGCATTACGAACGCACGATTCCGGGCGTGCACCTGGCGTGGGGGCCGCACAACACGACTGAAAGCTATCGCCGCTTTCTCTCTTACATGTTTCACAAGCTGCAGCACAGCCGCGAGGGCATGGACGCTCCCGCCGCCTACCGCAACGCCGCGCAGTTTGAGGACGATCTGCTGCTGGTGCAGAGCAGTCTTCAGTCCAACCGTGGAGAACGGCTGGCACGAACCTACGTCGGTTCCCTGCTGCGGAAAATACGCACGTTCGGCTTTCCCCTGCACACGCTCGATATTCGCCAGCACGCTCGCGTGCACGCGCATGCCATCAAGGAACTGGGACCTGACCTCAAAGGCGAAGCAAGGTCGTTGGAAACCCGGGAACTGCTCGACACCTTCCGCGCGATCGCAGAACTGAAGCGTACCTATCCCGCCCATTCGATTCGCAACTACATCATCAGCGGTGCGGAATCGGAGAACGATGTGCTGACGGTGATCGGCCTTGCGAAAGCGGCGGATGTAAGAGTTGCAGGATCGGCCGACGATCCCGGCTTGATGCCCGTCCCTCTTTTCGAATCCATCGACTCACTTCGCACCGCCGGCGACGTGATGCGCCGCCTGTGGAGAGATCCCGACTATCAGCCGCTGCTCGATTCCTGGGGACGCTGGCAGGAAGTCATGCTCGGCTACTCCGACTCCAACAAAGACGGCGGCATGCTCACCAGCACCTGGGAACTTTACAAAGCGCATCGTGAGTTGCATCGAGCCGCGCAAGAATGTGGAGTCAAGCTCCGCCTCTTCCATGGCCGTGGTGGAACGGTGGGCCGCGGCGGCGGCCCCACTCATGCCGCCATCCTGGCGCAGCCGCCGGGATGTTTCTCCGGCCAGATCCGCATCACCGAGCAAGGCGAAGTGCTTAACTGGAAATATGCCGACCCGGTTCTCGCGGAATGGAATCTGGAACTGATGATCGCGGCGAGCCTGGAAACACTGACGCTGCACGGAGAACAGCATTCCCAGCATCCGCCCCGCTGGGAAGAAGCCATCGAAGAAATGTCGCAAGCGGCGTACCGCGTCTATCGCCGCGAGATCGCCGACAATCCCGAAGTACTGGAGTATTTCGAGCAGGCAACTCCGGTCAACGAACTGGACACGGCGCGCATCGGATCGCGCCCTTCCCGCCGCACTAAGGGCCGCAAGCTCGAGGATCTACGGGCCATCCCCTGGGTTTTCGGCTGGATGCAGAGCCGCCACGCCGTGCCCGCCTGGTTTGGCGTCGGCCATGCCCTCGAACAATTCGCCAAGAACAGTCCCGAGCACGAGCAACTTCTACGCCAGATCGCGCGCGGCTTCCCCGTGTTCTCGGAGCTGCTCCGCAACGTGGAACTGGGCATGGCCAAGGCGGATCTCGGTATCGCGCGCGACTACTCGGGACTGGTCAAGAATGCGGCGCTCAGAAAACGCGTCTTCTCCATGCTGGAAGACGAATTCCTGCGCTCCCGTCGCATGATTCTCCGCATGACTGGTCAGCGCGAACTGCTGGGCCGTAATCGCGTGCTGGCCCGCTCGATCCGCTTGCGCAATCCCTACGTCGATCCCATGAGCCTGATTCAGGTAGAACTGTTGCGGCGCAAACAGCAGGGACAGCAGAGCTCAGACCTGGAGTATCCCTTGGGCGCAACTATCAACGGCATCGCCGCCGGACTGCACAACACCGGCTAGGAACTCGGCCGTCGATTAGCCGCTTCGAGGGTGAAGCCGGCTATTCCTTCGTCGCGTCACTGGCAACGGCTGGGCGCGAAACTTCGCGGGGCGCCTTTTTCTTAGGCGGCTGCTTGGCTGCTTCAGCCCGCTTCCGCTCCTGATAGCGGCGGTCATGCGCTTGTTGATCGGATGCTTGTTTCTTCATGCCTCCATCATGTCACAGATCGCGCAGCCCCGGCGGTCGATCCCGCTACCGGTTAATATCCTCCTTCGCCTGCAGCCGCTTCACATAGCTCTCCAACGTGCTCTTGTTGGCATCCGGCGCTCCTGTTAGAGAAAGCTTCATTTCCTTCACTGCGCTGTCAAAATCTCCCTGCGCGCTGTGGACCCGAGCCAATCCCAGGTGCGATGTCCAGTCATCCGGAAACTTCTTCGCACTGGTCCGGTAGAGCGCCAGAGCCTCGTCTTGCTTCTTCTCCACCTGCAGTTGACGGGCATAAGAATAGAGTTGCAGAGCGTTAGCCTTCTCCAGCACCTTGTTTTGGAACGCCGTGGCGTTGTCCTTACGGCCCATCGCCTCGAGAATCCGCGATTTGCTGAGCAGGTTGTCAAACCGTTCTTCCGCCTGAATCGACTGTCTTCATCCTTCAACGCTTCATCGAGATTGATCTTGTTGGCCAGGAAGTAGCCGGCCGCGTCGTCCCACCCTTCCCAGTAGTACTGATTGAGCCCGTGCATCTGCCGGTGGATGCTGGCGGTAACAATGTCGTTCACCTTGACCTCGACCTTGAATGGCACCGCAACTTTATCCCAGCGCATAGTGACGACCGCAGAGTCTGGCTTGACGTCATCGAAATCGTAGGCCAGCGCATCATGCAACTCGGCCGCTTGCGGCTTCACGTTGACGCGCAGCGCATCTTCTTCCTGCTTGTAGGTGAAGCTTCCCCATGAAGTCGAGTTCTTGGAGAAAATCACTGTCCACTGATTCTCGCCCGGGATCATGTGCAGGCCATACGTTCCCTTATCGAGCGCCTGGCCTTCAATCGTGACCGGATCGCTGAACGTGATGGTCGTATTTTCGTTCGCGCCGGCGCGCCACACCTGCCCGTAAGGCACGAGTTTGCCCCAGATCTGGCGCCCATCGGCCAGCGGGCGGTGATAGTTCACCGTGATGTCGGTGATGCCGATGCGCTGCATCACCAGGGCGTGCTGGCTCTGCCGCGGCAGGTCGAGCATCAGCGTTTCACCAGTGGCGGTCTGAGCGTGACTAAGACTCGCTACCAACAAAACACCGGACAATAAAACAAGCAGACGAACTCTATGCATAGGAGGCTCCTTTTCGCGGCTGGGTCACAATGTGGATGGAACGACTGGGATTGAGCACCGCATGAACTCCGTGGAACGCTCCCCATAGACGCATGACGGTGGCCGAAGTAAGCAATCAAATTGACCACCATACGAAGGAAGATGGAGGGCGACTATCCGGTATTCCGTGACAGGACTTCCATTTTTGCTGTTATTCGGGTTTATCGCCCAGAAGGTTCATGCGTGGGAAGAAAAATACGGCACCGCTTGACAAGAGGCGCACCCAGGCGCACAATTCATAAAGGCGAATAAAAAGCGAAAACAGCCTCCGCGGCTCCAGTCTATGAACACCAGCCCCGGCGTTCCCTGAAATCTTCCGAGGAATCTTATGTCTTCCGCAGTGGTTTCCACTTCGGCGGCCCTGGGCCGCCCTTTTGTCTTTGATGGCAAAGCAGTTCCGGAAGTGTCTCTGCCGGCTGAGCCGACCGAAGGGCGGCCGCCCCAACGAGTCCGCCCCAGCCTATCTGGCGCGACGGCCGACCCCAGGCTGGCACACGTAACCCCAGCGTCGCAGCTGGATATTCGTCCGGCGCCGGAAATGGTTTCGAGTGGCATCTCAGCCCTCGACGCCCTGACCGGGGGCCTGCCCCGTGGATGCCTGACCGAAATCTGCGGTCCCGCCTCTTCAGGCCGCACTACCTTACTTCTGGCAGCTCTGGCCGCCGCCACGCAACGCGGAGAATTCTGCGCGGTGGTCGATGCCAGTGACGCACTCGACCCCCAGTCTGCCGCAGCATCCGGTGTGGAACTGGACCGGCTGCTGTGGGTGCGCTGCAGCGAGAACTCCCCACCAAAATCTCGCGCCAAACAAGAGTGCCCCATTTCTCGCGCGTCTTTGGCGCGAGAAGCTTGCCCTGAGCTTGTCGAATGGGTGGGGACTTCCTCCCAAGTCGCTTTCGACTTTGAACGCACCAATTCGCGGCAGTCTGAGCACTGTCTGGAGCAAGTCCTGCGTGCCACGGATTTGCTGCTCGAAAGCGGAGGCTTCGGCCTGATCGTCCTCGATCTCGGCGACTTGCCACAACAGGCCGCGCGCCGCATCCCCCTGACCACATGGTTCCGCTTCCGCCGCGCGGTAGAAAACAAACCCACAATCCTGCTGGCGATCGAGCAGCACCCCATCGCCGGAAGCTGCTCTTCCCTGCTGCTGCAGCTGGGATCGGTAGATGAACTAGCCACGGAGCGGCGTAAGAATGCAGCCCACGGCGCCAACCGTGGGTTAGCCGTGAGAGAGGAAGCCCCGGAGGGGCGAAAGAAAATTAATCTCCCCGCTCAACCTGAATTTGATTTTCCATGTCCCCCGCACGCGCAACTGTTCACTGGACTGGATATCACCGCGGAACTCATTCGCTCCCGTCTGGACCGCAAGCCCACACGCTCCGTCATATTCGAAACCAAAGCCGCGTGGGCTGGATGAACCCATGAAACCAAATTACCCAATTCCCCAATTACGAAATGATCCATGCCGTTCGCCTGCATCTACGTTCCGAATTTTCCCGTCGCGGCTGCCTTGCGTGCCGAACCGGAACTGCAGGCCCGCCCCGTCGCCATTCTCGAAGGCAAACCTCCGCTGGAAAAAACCATCGCGGTCAATGAAAAGGCCGCCCGCATGGGCATCGCACCGGGCATGACCAAAGCCCAAGCCGAACTGTGCCCGAAACTCGCCTTGCGCCTGCGTTCTCCGCTGCAGGAATCCGCCGCGCACGCCGCCCTCCTCGATTGTGCCCAGTCGTTCTCCCCCTGTGTGGAAGACGCCGCCTGCGATACCGCTCTGCTCGATCTCGCGGGCATGGAATCTCTTCTCGGACCGCTGCCGGCAATTTCTCGCGCCATCTACAACCGCGCAACCGCACTCGGACTCGCAGCCAACATTGCCATAGCTTCCAATCCCGATGCGGCCGTGCTCGCGGCTCGTGGATTCCCCGGCGTCACCGTGATTCCCGCGGGTGAAGAAGCAGAGCAATTGGGTCCCTTGCCCACGGAAGTGTTGTTCGCCAACCGCCTGGAAGATGCGCCGAAAGAAGACGAGCAGAAAAAAGCCGCTGCCCGCCTGCTCGAAACCCTCGACCGTTGGGGCATACGCAACCTGCGTGGGCTGGCCGCTCTTCCCGCAGTTTCGCTCAGCGAACGTCTCGGACAAGCCGGCCTGCGCCTGCAACAACTGGCGCGTGGCACGGCTTCGCGCACGCTGGTCCCCGTGGAAGCGCCGCCGGTATTTGAAGAAGCAGTCGAACTGGAGCACCCGATCGTCCTGCTCGAACCTCTGGCTTTCCTGTTGAATCGCCTACTCGAGCAAATCTGCGCACGGTTAGGTTCGCGTGCCCTGGCCACGCAGGAACTGCGTTTAACGCTGGGACTCGAAAATCTGACGTCTTCCAATCAGCAATCAGCAATCAACAATCAGCAATTTGTCCGCACCCTGCGCCTACCTCTTCCCATGCTCGACTCCAAAGTTTTTCTCAAATTGTTGCAACTGGATTTAAATGCACATCCCCCAGGAGCGCCCATCATGAAGATCCATCTGGCCGCCGAGCCTGCGCGTCCGCGTTCCGCCCAGGGCGGCCTGTTTCTGCCACCGTCGCCGGAACCAGAAAAACTGGAACTCACCCTCGCCCGCATCGCCGGGATGGTCGGCGAAAACAAGGTGGGAGCGCTGGAGTTGCTCGACACGCACCATCCTGACGGGTTTCGCATGCGCCGCTTTGTGGCTGAGGTCGCGCGCAAAACTCCGCAGAAGAAAAGTCCAGACTCGGCAGCAGCAACCGCCGCCATCACCGCCCTGCGTCGCTTCCGCCCGCCCTTGCGCGCGGACGTAATTTTGGAAAACGACCAGCCGGTGCGCGTAGCGTGCCCAAAGAAAAAAGATGTTCAGGGCGATGTGCTCTGGAAGGCCGGCCCCTGGCGCGCCTCCGGCGACTGGTGGGAGCGCGAAGCCTGGTCGCGCGACGAGTGGGACCTCGCCCTGCGAAACGGCGACGCCGTCTCTTTCTACCGCCTCGTGCACGATCTGCTCGGCGGCTGGTTCGTGGAAGGAACGTATGACTGAGGTTTAAGTAGCGCCGGCGTCTCGCCGGCTGTCGCGGGGGCGTCCCCGCCCCCGCACCGGCTCAGACGGGAAAAGCTGGCAAATTCTGAGGCGCCGCAAGCAGTGGGGGCGGGACGCCGCCACGACAGCGGCGCTACAACGTTCGATCTTAGCTGGCGGTATTTCTGAACACTGGTCGTTAGCTACTGACTGATGTACGTCGAACTTCACGCCCGCTCTGCTTTCAGCTTTCTCGAAGGCGCCTCCCTGCCCGAGGAATTGGCCGCAGTCTGCTCTCAGCTCAAACTGCCTGCCATGGCGCAGCTCGACACCGACGGCGTTTACGGCGCCCCGCGCTTTCATCTCGCCGCAAAGAAAATGGAGATCAAGGCGCACATGGGCGCGGAAGTCACCTGCGTCCCCCTCCACCCTGTCATCCTGAGCAGAGCAAGTGCTGCACGAAGTGCAGCACTTGCGGACTCGAAGGATCTCTGCCCCCATCACGCCGTGCAGAAAGTAGAGATTCCTCGCTCCGCTCGGAATGACAAATCTTTTCGTCTTCCCCTCCTCGTCGCATCCCGCGCCGGTTACCAAAATCTCTGCCGCCTGATCACCAAAATGAAGTTGCGCGCCAAAAAAGGTGAAGGCGCAGTCTGCGCGGACGAACTGCAAGAGCACGCTTCCGGACTAATCTGCCTCACCGGCGGTAGGGAAGGCCCGCTCGCAGCGGCCTTGCAACAGGGCGGCATCGACGAAGCTCGCCGCCAAGTCGATCAACTCGTCGGAATCTTCGGTCCCGGCAACGTCTACGTCGAACTGCAACGCCATTTCCAGCGCGAAGAAGAATCCCGCAACCGCGCCGCGATCACCATTGCCAGCTCTCTCAATCTTCCTCTGCTGGCCACCAACGGCGTCTGCTACGCCACCGCCAAAGCTCGCGAACTTTGCGACGCATTCACCGCGATTCGTCACCACCGTACTTTGTCCACCGCCGGACGCCTGCTCGCGCGCAACTCCGAACGCTTTCTGAAATCCGCGCAGGAGATGCAACAGCTCTTCGCCGATTTACCCGAAGCCATCAGCAACACTCTGGAACTTTCCTCGCGCCTGGAATTTACACTCAACGATCTCGGCTACGAATTCCCGCGCTATCCCGTGCCCGAAGGCGAAACCATGAACTCCTTCCTGCATGAGCGCGCGTGGGATGGCTTCCGCCAGCGCTACGGCCGCGCTGCGCCCGACATGCAAACCCGCGCCCGTCACCAGATTGAAAAAGAGCTGGCGCTCATCGAGAAACTCAAACTGGCCGGATACTTCCTCATCGTCTGGGACCTGGTCCGCTACTGCCGCGAGCAAAACATTCTCGTCCAGGGACGCGGTTCCGCCGCCAACAGTGCCGTCTGCTACTCGCTCGGCATCACGGCAGTCGATGCCGTCAGCATGGAACTGCTCTTCGAACGTTTTCTTTCCGAAGAGCGCGGCGAGTGGCCCGACATCGATCTCGACTTGCCCAGCGGTGACGAGCGCGAAAAAGTCATCCAGTATGTTTACCAGCGCTACGGCGAACGCGGCGCCGCCATGACCGCCAATGTCATCACCTATCGCAACCGTATGGCCGCGCGCGAAATGGGCAAGGCGCTGGGATTCGATCCGGAAACGCTCCAGAAAATTTCCGCCGCCGTCGCCACCTGGGAATTCCGCGATGAAAACGACGCCCTCGACCGCCGCTTCCGCGCCGCCGGACTCGACTTAAACCATCCGCGCCTGCGCAAATATTACGAACTCTGCATCGCCGTGCAGGACATGCCGCGCCATCTCGGTCAGCACTCCGGCGGCATGGTCATCTGCCAGGGACAACTCGACTCCGTCGTTCCGCTCGAGCCTGCGTCCATGCCCGGCCGCGTCATCGTGCAGTGGGACAAAGAAGATTGCGCCGACATGGGCATCATCAAAGTCGATCTGCTCGGCCTCGGCATGATGGCCGTGCTCAAGGATTCCATCGAACTCATTCGCGACCACTATCACGAAGAGGTCGACCTGGCGCATCTTCCGCAGGACGATCCGCCGGTATACTCCGCACTGCAGCAGGCCGACACCATCGGCCTTTTTCAGGTGGAAAGCCGCGCGCAAATGTCTTGTCTGCCGCGCCTGCGTCCAAAACGCTTCTATGACATTGTGGTGCAGGTCGCGATCATCCGACCCGGACCGATCGTCGGCCAGATGGTGAATCCGTTTCTACAGCGCCGCCAGGGACGCGAAGACGTCACCTATCCGCATCCATCGCTCGAACCGGTGCTCAAGCGCACTCTCGGCGTTCCGCTTTTTCAGGAGCAACTGCTACGCCTGGCCATGATCGCCGCCAACTTCACGGGAGGCGAGGCCGAAGAACTACGCCGCGCCATGGGTTTCAAGCGCTCACAGGCGCGCATGAAAGAAATTGAAGCCAAACTGCGCGCCGGCATGACGCACAAAGGCATCTCGCCGAAAGCGCAGGAAGAAATTATTCTCTCCATCACTTCCTTCGCGCTCTACGGATTCCCCGAGTCGCACGCCGCCAGTTTTGCCCTGATTGCCTATGCCAGCGCCTATCTGAAATGCCACTACCTGGCCGCATTCACCGCCGCCCTGCTCAACAACCAGCCCATGGGATTTTATTCACCCGCGACGATCGTCAAAGACGCGCAGCGCCACGGCCTGAAGCTGCTGCCTGTCGATGTGACGTGCTCGGAATGGAACTGCACGCTGGAAGCTGTCAGCTCTCAGCCGTCAGCTATCAGTGAAATCGCGCTGGAAGCAGTGGCCAGTGGCCAGTGGCCAGTTTTCAATAAAGCCTCAGCCGCGGAGCGGCGACAGAATGCAGCCCACGGCGCAAGCCGTGGGTCAGACACCGGAAATGGGGAAGAAGCCCCAGAGGGGCGAAAGAATATAGTGCTGCGCATGGGCCTGCGCTACGTCCGCGGCCTGCGGGAAGAAGCCGCACAGGCATTAGTCAGCGCACGCCTGCGAGCGCCCTTCACATCCATCCACGATCTCACCCGCCGTATCCCCCAGTTGCGCAAGGACGAACTCACCACACTCGCCGAAATTGGGGCGTTGAATGCAATCGGCAATTCACCACCAATCTCCACGCATTCCATCAACAATCAAAAATCAACAATCAACAATTCTGGGTGCTCGAAACCCGAAACTCGAAACTCGAAACTCCGCTTCCACCGCCGCGACGCCCTCTGGCAAGTCGAGCGCGCCGTCCGCGGCTCCGGCCCGCTGCTCGAACAACAACCCGAGCCCGACTCACCCTCGCCGCTGCAGCCCATGAATCACGAAGAGCGCCTGGTCGCCGACTTTCACGGCACCGGCCTGACCGTCGGCCCGCATCCCATGGCCTACCGCCGCGCATGGCTCAATGCCATGGGCATCCGTCGCGCCAGCGAACTGCGCGATATTCCCAGCGGCAAGCGCCTCCGCATCGGAGGCTGCGTCATCACCCGCCAGCGCCCGGGAACCGCCAAGGGATTCGTCTTTGTCAGCCTGGAAGATGAAACCGGAGTCGCCAATGCCATCATCACGCCCGACCTGTTTCATCAGACCCGCCTGCTGCTGGCCAGCGAGCGGTTCCTCGCCATCGAAGGCATCCTGCAGAATCAGGACAACGTCATCTCCGTCAAAGCCGAACGCGTGCTGCCGCTCTTCGTCACCAAAGCCGAAACCGTCTCGCACGACTTCCACTGAAGATGGAGACAAGGAACCAGGGAGAACTCACTAATTCTCGATTTTCGATCGATCCGTGGAAATCCGCGTGCATCCGTGGCTCTGAATTTTTCCGTGGCGAGTCTCACTTCCCCGTATAGCTCACCCTCCAGATCGAGTTCGACCCATCGTCGCTCACCAGCAGCGAACCATCCGGCGCCACCGCGATCCCAACCGGACGTCCCCACACATGCCCGTCCGGCAGCACGAATCCCGTCAGAAAATCCTGATACTCGCCCGTGGCATGCCCGGTCTGATGCAGCGGCACGCGGATCACTTCATAGCCCACCCGCACCGCCTTGTTCCACGATCCGTGTTCCGAAGCGAAAATATCTCCGCCATATTCCGCCGGAAATTTGTCCGCCCCATAAAACGTCAATTCCAGCGACGCATTGTGCGGCTGCAGCAGCACGTCCGGCACAATGACCTTGTCTTTCAACTCCGGATGTTTTCCCTGCTGCCGCGGATCCTGATGCGCCCCGATGTACCACCACGGCCAGCCATAGAATCCGCCTTCCTCAACGTGCGTGATGTAGTCGGGCACAAGATTGTCGCCGAGGGCATCGCGTTCGTTGGTCGAGCACCACAACTCGCCCGTCTGCGGATTCACCGCAATCCCGCCCCCGGCATTGCGAATCCCGTACGCATACACCTTCAACTGGCAATTCGCGGGATCACACACCAGAATGTCGGCGCGATCCTTCTCGCCGGGATGCGTGTCGACATCGTCGTCATTCGACGCCGAGCCCACCGCCACAAACATCTTCTTGCCGTCCGAGGAAAAATCGACAGCCCGCGTCCAATGCCCACCCCCGCTAGGCAGGTCGGCGATGTGCTGCGACGCACCGCTCGCCTTCAAATCTCCGTTGTGATATGGAAAGCGAATCACCTCGTTGGTGTTGCCCACATAAATCCACTGCGGATCCGGCCCCGGCGGATAAAACGCAATCCCGTAAGGCCGCTTCAGACCGCTCGCGAAAACCTGCATCTGTTCCGGCTTGCCGTCGCCGGTCATTCCGCGGAACACGCGGATTCGCCCGGGATCGCTCTCCGCCAGGAAGATGTCGCCATTGGGAGCAGTCCGCAGCAATCGCGGATTCTCGAGCCCTGCTGCAAAGAGTTCTACCTTGAACCCCGCAGGCGCTACCGGCCACGCGTTTTCCGGACGCGCCACCAACTGGGCGCCATTCTGCGCCGAATCGGTCGCATAGGGCTGGGGAAGATCTTTCACCGTAATCTTGCGAGTCGTCCCCGGCTTCTCATAGCGGAAATCGGTAAACGGAGCGGTCGGCGGCGCGCCCTTCACTTTCGTCCCACTCACTTCCGGCGCTGGAGCCGAAGTTGGACCGGCGGCCGGAGGGTTACCCGACACCATCGCTTCCACATAGGTCACAATCTGCCATCGTTTCTCCTCGGGCAAAAACGCCCATGATGGCATCCCGTTATCTTTGTCTCCCTTGGTGACGAACCAGAACACCTCGCCCGAGGTCACCCCCTTCAGCTTGCCATCCACCAGAGAAGGCACGTTGCCCGTGCCCTGCAGCGTCTTTCCGTGGCAAGCCAGACAGTTTCGGAGATAGAGCACCTTCCCGGCATCGGCCGCAGCCTGCTGCCCCTCATACGGATTTTTCTGGGCTTTGGCCGAGGCCGGAGCGTCGTGAAAAGGCTTGTCATCCGCTTGCACGCAAATAGAAAGAAGAGACAAAAGAACTGCCGAGACGATCCTGTTGGTACGCGAACGCATAAGTATCCTCACGGGTTGAATGTTCCAGTTTAGATTAGCCGTTGAGTGTAAAGGATGCGAACCAAAAACCGCCGAAAATCATGAACCGACGGGAACGGCACCCTTCCCTGAAGCGCCTAAGAAGAGCCAGCCTCCTGCCATTTGTGGGGAGGAATCTGCAGCCTTCGACGATCGGCGGAAGTCCGAGACTCCAGAACTAGCCAACGTCTGCTTTCGGTTCATCCCAAAACCGCGTGTGGCGGTTCCCAAATTCAACCATCGCCTCGTACTTCTCAGGGTCATTCTGTTTCAGCCATAGCAACTTGTAAACCGTATCCACAGCCCGCTTCATGATGTTCTTCATCTCTTCTTGCGTTATGTGCGAGTATTCGGATTTCCCAGCGCAATTGGGGCACTCTTTTCCAGCGTGAACATCTTCGATGGGGCCGTTGCGGAATGCCAATGCTACGAGCGCCTTGGCTTCTGCCGCTAATTGAGGATCCAGTCTGACTTGACGTTTTGGCATTGGCTCTAAGTCGCCTCCTTAATATCCCCCGTCCAGCCTACACCCCACGTCCCGCCGGCGTGCTTGATTCGCTCTCCGATGCGTCAAAGCAGCGCGGGGAACTGGGCGAGTCGCTGGCTACGGTGCAGAAGTTTGATGTTCCGCTCTTGCAGGCCACAACGCCTTCGCTTGACGCTCTGAAAGCGTACAGCCTTGGACTGGAAGTTTCTAACGAGAAAGGCGTCGCGGCAGCCCTGCCTTACGATCAACATGCCACCGAGCTTGATTCGAATTTTGCTATGGGCTACAGGGCAGTGGGCTCGGACTATTCCAGTCTCGGCGAGGTAGGTCGGGCGAGCGAGTACTTCACCAAGGCATTTCAGTTGCGGGAGCATGCCAGCGAACGGGAAAAGCTGCTTATCAGCGCCAACTACTATAAGAATGTAACCGGAGAACTGGATAAAGCGGCCCAGACGTATCAGGAGGAGATTGAGAGCTACCCGCGGGACAGTTCAGCCTACGGCGGTTTGGGCGTAGTGTTAGGAGAAAAGGGGCAGTATGAGAAAGCCACGGAGATCATGGTTCAAGGTATACGGCTTACACCAGATCGGCTAGGTCCGTACGTGAATCTAGTCAACAAAGTTCTTGCCTTGCAACGATTCGACGAGGCCCGGCAGATCATCCACGAGGCGCAGGCACGGAAAAGCGATAGTTACCCACTGCACAATGCTCTCTACGCTCTTGCCTTTCTCGAGTCCGATTCCGCAGCGATGGCGGAACAGCAACAGTGGTATGCGGCAAAGCCCGAGTATGAGGACGTCGGACTTGCGCTTGCATCCGACACCGAGGCGTATGGCGGTCATCTTGGCAAGGCGCAGGAATTGGTCAAGCGGGCGGTGGACTCCGCAGCACGGGTTGACAACAAAGAAGGCGGGGCAAGAGAGCAGGCGATTGCTGCTCAGCGGGATGCGGCTTACGGCAACGCTGCGGAAGCGCGGCAGTCAGCGGCAGAAGCTCTCAAACTTGCTCCCGAGAGTCAGGATGTCGAGGCCGAAACCGCGATTGCGTTTGCTATAGCGGGCGACACGGGAAGAGCCGACTCCTTGGCACAAGACCTAAGGAAACGCTTCCCGCTGGACACGCAGATGCAGTCGCTTTGGCTACCTGCGATTCAGGGCAGTTGGCGCTGGATAGAAAGAATCCGACCGCTGCCCTTACTGCATTGCAAGCTGCTACATCCATCGAGTTCGGGTAGATCACGTGGCTCACGAACATTTCCTGCCTCTATCCCGTTTACGTACGCGGAGAGGCATACTTGGTAGCTGGACAGGGTTCCGCTGCTGCTGCCGAGTTTCAGAAGATCATCGACCACAGCAGCATCGTCTGGAACTGCTGGACGGGAGCGTTGGGGCATCTGGGCGTGGCTCGTGTCAATGCCCTGCAGTCGAGAACCTCGCCGGGCGCGGATGCCGATGCCGCCCGCGTCCGGGCGCTCGCCGCATACAAGGATTTCCTCACCCTCTGGAAAGACGCCGACCCCGACATCCCCATCCTGAAAGAAGCCAAGGCGGAGTATGCGAAGCTGCAATAACTGGTCGTCCGACTGCTGAATCACTTTTTGGTGTTAGACAAAAATCTTCGGTAACACGCACTCAATTTCTGGACGATTTTCCAAAGGCTCCGTATACCAAGAACAGAGGGAATGAACCTGACGATCCGCCAACTCATTCCGCAGCAGCGGCAACGGTTGCACTCAAGGAATCCTGTGGAGCGTTTCGCAGCCGCTTTACTCATTCCAAACGAGCTGACAAGACGGATCAGCAGGCTTAACGACCGTGGCCTTGCTGAACTTCTGGACGATGAGATCGGGGCACGGTTGAACGTTCTCGCCCCGGAGTCAACGATCTGCCTTGCGGCTGCGGATCGATTGCGCCGACGCGTGATCTTCTCGCGGGAGCGCAAGAGGTTTCGGATTCGAAGCAGAGAGAGCCGTTCGTGGACAGCGACACGCCACGAAGGGGAACACATCATGCACGCGGAAGTCGCGCTGTACCGGGCTGGTGTCCCGTTCCTGCAACTACCGTGGCTAGCACTCGGAACTTCCTGCAAATAGTCGACGAACTCGACAGTCTGGGAATTGAGTTTGTCAGCCGCAGGGAAGGTGTGGCGACGGGGGATCGATGGGGCGTCTTTTCATGACGATCATCTCCGCGATTCCAGAATTGGAAAGGTCACTCGTCGTTGAGCGTGTCAAAAGTGGAATGAGAAGGCAAAGCTGGAGGGTTGGCAGATCGGGCGCTCGCGGCTCGATGTTAACCGCGACCAAGTAGTGCTCGACCGCCGCTCCGGGCTGAGTCTTACGGAGGTTGCCAAGAAGCACGGAATTTCGCGTGCGAGCGTTTGCCGTCTGATGAAAGAGGCGAGCGGCAATTCTCATTCCCCGCTGTTGCTTGAGGGTGCCAGCATTGGGCAGGAAGCACATGTTTAAAGAACCTGACGAGCCGAGCATGTTGAATGAGATTCAAACGGTAGTGTTCGCACGCCCCGAAAAGATTGGCAAGGTCTTCCGCGTTCTCAATGAGAATCTGCGCCTCTGCTTGATCTGTGACGAGGGGTTCACGAGGCAAGTTGCTGCCGAGCACGCTAACGTTTATTGCCGTCCAGTCGGCGATGACCGCTCAGACAGTTGAAAGCTGCATGAAATCGTCCGCGCCGATGAGCCTGAGCGCGATCCGCACAGGAATGGGGAATTGTCGCCAAGTGGGATCATGAACGATGATTGGTGCGGAAAGCTGATACTGCACGCCACGAGTCTCAAGCTTGCATCCACCAGCCGCTAATACGTTCCTGACCCACTCGCTTTCTCGACCATAGGTGAGCGCAATGAGGAATCCTTCCGGTACTCGAAAAACGTTCACTGGCGTCCGGTAGACCTTGCCTGATTTTCGACCTACATGAGTCAGAATGCCGAAGACGGGCAATCGGGCGGCGAATCGGCTGGTGATCCGGTTTGTAACAACCAAGTTGAAGGCTGCTACCCACCTTTTGCGGAAGCGGATCAGGAGGACCGGAACCGCAAGGATTGCCAGAAGCAGGATGACCCACGCCATGATCGGCATATCCAACTGCCTACACTACTGCTGCCGACACCCGCTCGACTGACTTCCCCGGAGCAAGTGCGATCAACGCTACACCGATAACAACGAAGAAAGCCACGCCCATCAATTCTCTGCGCGGGATCAGGTTAAGAGATGCCTGCACCGCCATAAGCGCAGCGTGAGCAAAACTCGACCATGCCGTGAAGGCGATCAGGCTGCGATTCGCGGACGGGTTGCGGGCTGCCAGCAGCAGGAAAATGCCGAGCGTTACATAAAGGCTCATCATCATCGCCAGCGCGGGGTCTTGCTTGACAAACAACATCAAGGGATAGACGACAGCGCAAAAGAGTAATCCCACCACCACAAGCACGACCTTCAGCGCCCGTTCTCGCTTCATCGTCGCCTCCTATGTTTCCGCTGCTATTCTGCTAGTTCGCTTTCCTCTGGCGCATCGGTTGGGCTTGCGAACTCAATGCGGTAGCCATCGGGATCGGTGAGCGGCACTACCCAAAGACGATTGCCAACGAATGGGCGTTGCCGCGTCTGAATTCCATGTGATTTGAACTCGCGATAAAGTGCCAGCGCGTCTTCGCACATGAAAGAGACCGATGTCCCAGTCCCAAGCGCTTCCTTCGGGCGGCGTTCCGGCAAGAACTCCTGAAGCATGATGGCGGCTTCGCCAAGCTGAAGCCAGCACCAACGAATCCTCCCGTCTGGCTTGTCCTCCTCACGATTCGGGATCCACCAGTGCTTCACTTTGAAGCCAAGTCCGTCAACATAGAATCGCAGCGAGGCTTCCATCTTGGTCACGCCGAAAAAGGGCACCGCCTGCTTGACGTTAACGCTCGTAGTGGATGCGACGGTCATGGTTCCTCTCCCCAACGATCAATGCCTATCGTAGCAATACAAGGTCTGTCGCTCTCGGATTGCTCGGAAGGCAGCCGGAATCAGGTAGGCTTGGGGCGATGTCGCGACGGCGAACGCCGCGCCGTGTCGGCGGTCACAAACTTGTGAGCCATGCCAAGCAAGTCCCGCAGGACATCAGGTGTGACGCGGGACAGGCGAACCAGCACGGCGCTGTAGTTGAGATAGTGGTCGGTCACGTAGTAAACATCGGGAGCGGCTGCGAGCAGTTCGGCGCGGTCGTCGAAGCCGACGCGAACCACAAGCGAATTCGGCTCAGCCGGGCGATGGGTAGGCACGCACGCCACGAGTTTTCCGCGAACCTTGAGCGCGGGTGCTCCGTATGCTGTGCTCTCCTCCACGCCGGGCAACGCCAAGCCGATCTTCCGTACGCTATCGAAGTTAATTGTGCTCCCGTGTTTTTTCGAGGTTTTGATCTGCTTCGACGATCTTCCAGCCGCTTTTGATCCGGACTTCGACGTTCGTGCGCCCGGAATTTTGCCGATCCGAGGGTCTCCAGCCAGCACAAGCTCGCATGCCCGCAGCGCCGCTGATTCAAAGTCAGGCGCATCGACCGGTAAGACCTGCCAACCCGTTACCGGTTTGCCCAATACTTGAATCGATCGTATGTTCGGGAACTCGTGCCGCAAGCTCTGGTGGTGTTCTTGGGTAGTGGCGAGCCATACTCCGTTATCCGCAGTGTTCGTAGGCTTGTCCCGCAGGATCAACACGATTTTGTCTTTTACATAGATTGCAAGGCAGCCAAACATCGGACGCGTGTGCGGCGATAGTGCGGAAATCGCATCGAGCACGAATGCGTGTGGAATAGGCTTGCGCTGCTTGGGCAGCAAGCTCGCATCCAGAGCTTCTGGAGAGACGTGTTTTCTCTTAGTCATACCCGCGCACCTCCAGCCTCGCCCGCACAACTGGTGGAAGTTTACACCCAAGAACTCGACCCAGAACAAGAGGGCGCTATTGCAGCTTCGCGTACTCGGCTTTTGCCTGTTTCAGAATGGGGATGTCTTTGCAGAGGGTGAGGAAACACGCTGGCATCGTAGCAGACAAACTCCACCAGATTTCCCTCGGGATCGGTCACATAGAGCGAGCGCCAGTGCATCCATCCCTGCTCGGCGGTTTCGACTTGGAGTCCCAACCCTCTCAGCCTCGTCAGTTCGTCTGCGAAATCAACGAGAGGTATCTCGAATGCGATATGGTCGATGGTGGAAGTTGCCGCGTCCGTCCCGCGATAACCAGGGCTCAGTGAGCGGTCAAACAAGGCGAGCACCTGGGTGTGACCGCCGTAGCCCTCCGCAATCTTGAAAAACGCGATGTTTGAATCTCTGTTCATTAGCGTCAAGCAGATGACCTCCTCATAGAACTTCTGCATGGCATCCAGATTGTTGACGCGAAAAGCAATCTCGCCAAGGCCGCGCACCGACGTGCGCTTCTCGCTAGTTGTCGTTGTTGCCATGATCGACCTCCCAATCTCCAAAGCTTCTCACGCATAGGGATTAAAAGCTTTGCGGAGTCGATGCTTTTTCTGGCTTGCGGTCTACGCGGGAACCTCGCCACCACGCGGCCCATAGAAGACAACCCATACGGCGAAGTCGTCGGTAAAGTCCTCGAAGCGATGCTCGGTTCCCGCAGCCACGAACAGAAGGTCGCCTGACTCGAATGAGTCTCGCTGGCCATCGTGAAGCAGGACGCCTCGACCACGTATGACGACATAGACCTCGTCCTGTTCGTGCTGAGTCAGTTGGCTCGGGCGCTCAGGCGGGCTGAGGGCAAGCCTTACGTCGAGCGTGCCGCGCTGCAAAAGGCTGACGGAGTGCTCGCCTGCGGTTCGCGGGATACTCGCCTGAGCCCCGGCAAGACGGATCACGCCGCTACGACTTAGCTTGCTCATTTTTCACTTCCTCGTGCCATCTCTATTTCGTGTACCAGTCCGAATGTGGCGACCAGCGGGAGCAGGAGAGGCACTGAGTCGAAGCCCACTGGTGGAGGCAGACTTTGAATCGGGGCAATTGCGCTCACTGCACTCTGTCTTCTTCGCTGAGCGTTTGCGGATTCTTCCCGATCACACGCACTTCTTTCTCACGGAGACCTGTACGTCCTAGCACGCTATGGCAACCGCTTGGCCTCAAGCTCACCATCACCAAGACTGTAGAGAATTCCGATCACCTTGCCGGATTTATCTCGAACGAACCTCTCCATTATCCCGTCTTCTCGGCTGAAGAACGTGTCGTACTTGCCGGGTAGAATTTCCGTGGCTCCCTCGTCTGCCCAAGTCTCAGAGAGTTTATCGCCCTTGCGAACTATGGAAATCTCGCCCTTGTCGCCCTTCTCTCCGAAACGATAATGCCCGACGTAATCGTCTAAGTCGTCGATTGCGCTCACGTAGGGTTGTCGGTCCTTTTTCTGCACGGCGGTTTCGTGGAATGCCACCCTCCTCCATTCGCCATTCTTGCAAGCGAGGACCACCGTAACCCTGCTAGTAGCACCCCAGTTAGTTCCCATCTTCTTCTCGTAGTCCGTCCAGCGCTTCGTGTAATTAAGGATTGCCACTCCGCTGGTAAACACAACACGAACATCTTCGGGCTGCGCATCCGTCTCGGTATGGAGGTTGCCTTCCGGCTTCTTGACCGCCATCAGAGCTTCCTGTTTTCCCTTTGCGTGTCCCGCCGTCATCGGTACTGATGGCATCATCGTCGATAAGCTTATCCAGCGTAGCCAAATCGCGATTGCGATATGCGGCCCAAATTTGGTGGCTGACTTCGCGCACCGCTTGAATCTCGGTCGAGTTCCACGGGTGCGGAGCATTCCTCGTCGTCGTTAAAAGCTTGGGCATGGTTGGTAGAATCCGCCCCGTCACCGATCACAGCAAAGAGTGATTATCGTCACTGCTCGCTGCCCTCCCCGGACGCATCCTCACAGTGGACAACAGTGCTCAGTGAGGAGGAGACTCCCATGATAGGCTCCGGGATCTCGCGGGCGGCTACGATTTGTAGATCGTGTGGTTCGGAAAACCAGACACAATTTGTCGCCGAGATTAACATCCATTTCTCTGGACTAAGAAATCTGGATAAGCCCGGCGTCTTGGTATTCCCAAAGCTCGCGGTTTGCTTAGATTGCGGCTTTACGCAGTTTACCAACCAGGTGTAGTTATCCGGCTGCTCTAGGCTCGCCTGCTGAGCACCTGCCGGAATTGCACCCATCCCCGTTACCACAGCCGCAACCGTCATCAGCGCCGCCACCAACCATGCTGCCGATCTTGTGAAAGACTTTTTCAAAATGCACACTCCTTCCCAGACCCTGGCTCGCGTCTGGCTTATGGCACCGCGGATAACCCAAGACCGAATTGCTGTTGAGCAGTATCGCATCACCAAACTGTCTCCGTCTCCGAAAAGTGGCGTGGTACTGGATCCTGCAACGGAATCGGTCTTAGGCAGCTTGTGGCAAGGCATTTCTGGGGGCGTGTTCTGGGCGAATAACGGGCAAACCTGACCTTACGAAGGTGGCGTAGCGCATCCGACTGCCTGACCTAATCCGACAGCAAGGCGTGCAAGGTCAAGTCCGGGCTATCACAGATAAACCTATTCGAGGAGTTCCGCGCAGAGCGACACGCGAGCTTGATCACACCCTGTAACTGTCGTGGTCTTCCTCTTCAGGTTCGCGGTCGAGGTCAGCCATTCTTCCTGCCCTGCTCCCCACGCTGCTTCAGTGCGTCTTCCAACAACAGCCGCATCACATTGCCCCGTGTTCGACGTTCCTGCTCTGCCAACCTGTCTATCTGGGCTAGCAAGGAAGACGGCAAGCGCACGGAGACGCCTATCGACTCAGGCTCTTCGCTGCGGGCATCGTCCCTGCGGGCACGGTCCAGCTTGGTCTTTGCCATGACTCACGGTATCACAGCGTGTCTATTCGTGTCCACGTTAGTGCTATTGTAATCATTGTGAGTACAACGTATGCTCGAATCTGATGGAGGGGAGATGACACCAAGAATAGAGCAGGGTCTCTCACGGCTAGCAGGGTTGGCGGACAGCATGCGGAAGGTGCCGCGAAAGACGCTCGGCAGCATGCGGACCCACTGGACCGACGATGCGGTCAACGCTCAACTCGAACAGACGTTGCAGAAGATCGAACTGTATATCCAGTGCCAGAGGAAACCGCCGACGCTGGAACGGGCGTTGCGGCGGGCAGTCGCGGCACACGGAGGGTCCCGATGACGTACGCCGTTGACAAGGTTTTCATCGACGCGATTCTCATTCGGCTGCTGCGGGAACTCGGATTGCCCGAGACGATCCCGCACGACAAACTCCGGAACAAGGAACATGAACCCAGACCCAATCACCGCGATTGCCGCTTGGACGCACCGATCGAGCAACGAGAAGATTCGGCAGTACGGGCGCGGCGAGGAGCCGG
>Ga0181532_10000526_pt1 | contig 39491 bp, 32 predicted proteins | sample PEATcosm2014_Bin_33_FD_119768 | JGI IMG/M metagenome (GOLD analysis project Ga0181532, IMG submission 119768) | Peatland microbial communities from MTU Mesocosm Facility, Houghton, MI, USA - PEATcosm2014_Bin11_30_metaG | ecosystem: Environmental > Terrestrial > Soil > Wetlands > Peat | place...
CTCGTACCACAACCGATAGCTGGTCGAAAAACTAACCGACCTCGTGCGCTCCGTTGCCGCGCACACCGGATGCTTAGAAGTGAGGCGATACTCGCTTCCTGCTAGAAGCGGAACTCCTGCAACTCCACCGCTTTGATTGACTTGCCCATCTTGCCAGAGTAAGATTCACCCCGCAGCATCGCTGCCGGAACCCAACAAATCCGTAACCCAAGAGAGACAATTCCGTGAAAGAGACTCCGAAAGGAGATTCCGAGCAAAAAGGAGTACCTATGAGGACTTCGGTTGTTGTTTGCCTAATTCTGATGTCGCTCTCAGGCGTTTTGAGCATGCAGGCTCAATCACGTCGTTCAGCGCCAGCAAGCACGAAGACAACTTCAGATGTTGTCTCCCGGGTGACCAGGGTGAAGGGACTAAAGCTCGCCGGGACCTTTTCTCCGGCTCCTGCTGACGCTTTCTGCCTCGATAACTTTGGGATACCTTGTTACAGTCCGCAGCAGATTCGAAAGGCGTACGGCTTAACAGCGATCCTGGACGCGGGTTACACCGGCGTCGGCCAGACGATCATTATCATTGATTCGTTTGGCAGCCCCACGATCGCGCAAGACCTGAAGACTTTTGACGCGGGCTACGGCCTTCCTGACCCGCCTTCGCTCACCGTGCTTGCGCCGCTGGGCACTGTACCTTTCGATCCCACCAACAGCGATCAAGTCGGTTGGGCATTCGAGACAACCCTGGATGTGGAATGGGCGCATGCCATCGCACCCGGCGCTAACATCGTATTGCTGACAAGTCCGGTGTCTGAAACGGAGGGCGTACAAGGGATGCCCCAGTTTCTATCCTTGGAGAAGTACGCCCTCGCCCACAATCTGGGCAACATTATCTCCCAAAGCTGGGCCGCCACAGAGAACACTCTGTTCGATAATGCCGGACAAGAGGTGATCGCGAATTTCGAAAGCTTTTACGAAGCCGCGGCGCAGAAGAACGTCACTGTATTGGCTTCGGCGGGGGATAGTGGGAGCTCCAATGTTGAGCTCAATGGCACGACTTATTATCCGTTTCCGACTGTGGGATTCCCAGCATCTTCACCTTTCGTGACGGCGGTCGGGGGCACGACTTTGTACGCTAATGGGGCCGGCAACTATCAATTTGAGATCTCTTGGATTGGGGGTGGTGGCGGGGTGAGCCAGCAGTTCTCGGAGCCAGCGTACCAAAATCTGCTCCCAGCATCAGTGCAGCAAACACTCGCTGATCATCGCGGCCTTCCTGATGTAGCTTACAATGCTGATCCAAACACGGCGATTTTTGTTTACATCGGGTTCTTCCCCAATCCCAATGACAACGGCTACTACTTTATTGGCGGCACGAGCGAGGGTTCGCCGCAGTGGGCCGGCATCATCGCTGATGCCAATCAGTTAGCGGGACACCCCTTGGGTTTCTTGAATCCGCAACTCTACTCACTGGGGGCGAGCGGGGGGCAGTCTCAGTTTTTGCACGACATCACATTTGGCAGCAATGCCTATAACGGATTTAACGGAATACCTGGATATAGCGCCACTGCCGGATGGGATTTCACTACCGGGTGGGGGACACCCAAGCTCGACAAGCTCGTTTCGGAACTGGCCAAGCAGCAGTGACCTAATAGAACAGATGGTTTATGGGGCGGAGATTCTCGCCTGTGGTTCTCGAAAATGTCATCGAAGGTGAGTAGCCTAAGAATCATCAACATCCAGATCAAAGTTCAGTGGTGGCGAACTTAGGAAGGCAAGTGCATGTAACATTGTTACATGGGCGGTTGCTGTTGCGGCTCAGGCTGGCGCTCTTGCTCCGCACGCTGCTGTTGTTCCCGCCGTTGCTCAGCTTGGCGTTCCTGTTCCGCGCGTTGTTCCGCCTCGCGCTGTTGTTCTCCGCGTTGCCGTTCTTGCTCTTGTTGCTGGAGTTTTCGATGAGCGAGCGGCTGCTCAAGGTTCGCATGACGAGACGTTCCCTCCCAGATCCTGCGATTTGCGTTTGAGGGCGTCCGGCTTGTCTGCCATCGCGCACATCGCGCATCGCATCGTTGACTCCGCGTTCACAGCACGCCTAAGATGGCAGTTATAAAGCTGAAGACACGCGGCTGCATCGCTTCGTCGCCCTTAAGTTCTTGCCGGAAAACGTTGCCCGTAACCCGCAGGCGCTCGCCCGCTTTCAACGCGAAGCTCAATCTGCGTCCGCACTGAATCACCCGAACATCTGCACGATTTATGACATTGGCGAACAGGACGGGCAGGCATTCATCTCCATGGAGTTTTTGGACGGGCTAACGCTGAAGCACCGAATCACAGGGCGTCCGCTGGAAACGGATGTTCTTCTCTCCATCGCCATTGAGATAGCCGACGCATTAGACGCCGCGCACTCCGCAGGTATCATCCACCGCGACATCAAGCCTGCGAACATTTTAAAGTGGCGGACTTTCTCGGCGAGCTCTTACCGTTGTCTGCGCATACAACAGCCGGGACCGTGCGCAACTGAACTATGAAAGTAGGGAAACGGCTGCAGAAATCCGCAAAAGTGCTCTCTACTTCTTCGTCGAACGAGCCCGCCAAGAAATTGGAAGTCGGCTTGGATGGTGGGTACGTCAGAAATCGACACCAGCGGCCGGAACGAAACTTCGAGGTTATTGCAGGTAAGGCGCTGGATCGCGATGGGCATGCAACCCGTTTCGCTTTTGTGCGCAACGGCGGTCCCGAGGCGATGAGCGCCGTCAGTCTTGCATTGCAGCAGTGCGGAGCAACCGAAACCACTTCGATCACTGTTCTTACCGATGGCGATGCTGGTTTGCGAGCCATTCATCAGCACGTTGCGCCGCGCGCTGAGCACGTGCTGGATTGGTTCCATATCGCGATGAGATTTACGAATCTTCAGCAGCTTGCGAAAGGCGTCAATGCCGCTACGGATGGTGGTGTTCGCAGCCATGCGCTGGCTGAGCTCGACCGTGCCAAGTGGCGTTTCTGGAATGGCCACATCGAACGGGGACTGATCGGACTCGTGCATCTTGAGCAATGGGCGCGGGCCGAGTGTTTCGAACACATTCCCTCCATAAAGAAGTTGGAGAACGCGCTATGGATATGATTCGCTACTTGGAGTTGAACACAGATTCCATGCCCAATTATGGAAAGCGTTACCGTGCGGGACGGCGGATCTCAACCGGGTTTGTCGAATCAGCAGTCAACGAGATTGTTGCCAAACGAATGGTGAAGAAGCAATAGATGAGATGGAACCGGCACACCATCCAGTGTTTCCTCGACGTTCGTATTCACGTGCTAAATGGCACCTTGGAAAATGCATTCCGCCATTGGCACAAGGGTTTTCGGCCAATCGCGGAACCGCTTCAGGTCGCCGTCGCAGCGTGATCACCCCACAACTTTGCATGCTCTCTATGGACACTCAGCATACTTTTCTCCCAGCATCCTTCGTTGGCTTAAGGTTAAGCGGCTTTCCTGTTAGTGAACATATTGCCCAGCTGAGAGAAGCGATGAACGAAAGCCACATGAGACATCTGTCCCGATTCCGCTACAACCTCTCCCGAATCGCCTCTGTCAATGACCGAGAAATGGACGTAATCGTAGATGTCAACGTCTTCTACTCTGACCCTCAAGCCCGTTGGATCTCTACAGATAGCACCTCTGGCAAGTTGAAAATCGTACATCATTGCAGAACCTCCAGTTTGTTGAGAATGTAACGACCAAAGCTTCTCACGACCGATGATCGCTGGCGGAGAGGGGCTGGAACGCCGGTAATTCTTCGGCTTCGAGGGCACCGCGCGCTTTGCCGAGCAGGACAGAAGTGTGCTCAGACTTTGAGACTAGCGCCGATACGCCTGCGGAACGAGCTTCTTTCTCGGTGGAAGAATCACCGTACGCGCTGTACATGATGATCGGCACTTCTGGCATCAATCGTTTCAGAGCACGTGTCGCATCCAGGCCGTTCATCACGGGCATCGAGAGGTCTAGAAGGATCAGGTCGGGGTGCAATGCCTGAGCTTTCTCAACTGCTTCTTTTCCATTTTCTGCTTCTCCACAAACGTCGAAATCCTCTTCCCGCTCGAAGAGATTACACAAGGCCTCCCGAATGAATACACTGTCATCTGCTATCAGAATAGTGTGAGACAATGCAGCCTCCGTAACCCTTGGCAGGCTGCTGGCCGCGCCGCAACGTACAGGCCGACGGACGACAGGAGGAAAGGTTACCTCAACGCTATACCCCCGAGTCAGGAGAGTACATCCGGTAGAAACCGTACGAGAAGGCACATTGTCCAGTACGGTACCGTACAAAGATGACGAGGGGCACAAGACGTTATTTTCCAACACAAAGAATAGAAAGGAGTAATCTAGAAGTGTCTCTTCTGGCGAGTGGCAAGGTAGCAGAATTGGCCCTTAACGGATCACAAGGCCAGCTAACCTGTTCAAAAATTGGAGGCGCGGGTGAGAATCGAACTCACGATAGAGGTTTTGCAGACCTCGGCCTTACCACTTGGCTACCGCGCCCTCATTGACTTCTAAAACGAAAAGCCCTCGCCGGGGCAGGGCTTCGAGAAACTGGAGCGGGAGACGGGATTTGAACCCGCGACTTCGACCTTGGCAAGGTCGCACTCTACCACTGAGTTACTCCCGCTCGACTTTATCAGTATAAACGACCCTGTCCCAGGGGGGCAAACGTGGCGTTCAGCGCGGTAGTGGCTCAGTTCGAAAAGGAAGCGAGCCAAACGCACGATGGCTGCCGGCAAACAGCAGGTCCTTCCCCTTCGGCACGCTCAGGGTCAGGACAACTCTTTCATTTGCTGCCGCGTAAAAAACGCTTGCTCAGATAACGACAGGGGCAAAACCTGCGAATCTTCCCGAGGCTTGCCCCTGACGTCAGCTTTTAGTCTTCTTTTACTCTTCGGTCCCGAATCTCTTCAGGTCCTCTGGTCCATCTGCCAAGGCTACCGTTTCTTTGCCCTGTACCAATACGCGGATGCTTTCCACCACGTCAGGATTGGCCAAGGTGGTGATATCTCCCGTGTTCATGTTGTTGGAGAGGGCGGCGAGAACACGGCGCATGAGCTTGCCGGAACGGGTCTTGGGCATATCCGGAACGATGTGGACGTGCTTTGGACGGGCAATCTTACCGATCATGGTTTCAATGACCTTGTTGACCTTGTCAATGATCTCCTGACTGGCCTGTACACCCGGCTTGAGGGCGATATAGACTTCGGGCACGCGGCCCTTGATCTCGTCCGCCACCGGCACCACCGCTGCTTCCGCGACCTCGGAAACCGTCAAGCATGCAGACTCGATTTCCTTTGTGCCCAGGCGGTGCCCGGCCACATTGATGACATCATCGACTCGGCCGAGAATGCGGAAATAGCCGTCGGCGGCCAGCACGGCTCCGTCCGCTGCAAAATATGGCCAGTCACGCCAGTCCTTGCTGCTGCGATTCTTGCAGTATTTTGCGTAGTACTGGGTGACGAAGCGGTCGTGTGAACCCCAAATGGTTTGCATGATCCCTGGCCACGGATTCCGGATGCAGATGTTGCCCGCCTTCCCGGATCCAGCCACGACCTCCTGCCCATTTTCGTCAATAATCACCGGATAGATTCCCGGCACGCCTGGGCCCGCGCTTCCCGGCTTCATGGGATCGAGCGCCGGCTTGGTGCTGCAGAGGAATCCTCCGTTTTCGGTTTGCCACCAGGTGTCGACAATCACTGCCTCACCTTTGCCCACCTTTTCGTGATACCAACGCCAGACCTCGGGCTCGATGGGTTCTCCCACCGTGGTCATGTGCTTGAAATGGTAGTTGTACTTGTCGGGTTCATCGTGACCGGACTTGCGCAACATGCGAATGGCGGTCGGTGAAGTGTGGAAGATGTTGACATCCAGGCGCTCGGCGATTCTCCATACCCTGCCGGCGTCAGGGTAGGTGGGAACACCTTCGTACATGACGCTGGTAGCGGCCAACGCCAGCGGACCGTAAACAATATACGAGTGGCCCGTGATCCAGCCGATGTCGGCCATGCACCAGTAAACATCCTCGGGATGAATGTCCTGGATGTATTTGGAGGTGCCGGTCACATAGGCGAGGTAGCCGCCCGTGCGATGTTGGCAGCCTTTCGGCTTTCCGGTGCTGCCGCTGGTGTACATGAGAAACAGCGGCGCCTCGGCGTCCATGGGGACGGGAGCCACCAGTTCGCCTTTGAATCTCGGGAGCACTTCATCAACGAAGAAATCGCGCCCTTTCACAAAGGGCGTAGCGGACGCATTCTGGCCCGCGTGCCGCCTCCAGACCAGGACCTTGTCCACGGTCTGGCCTTCCTTCTTGGCCATATTCAGCGCGATATCGGCGGCCGCTTTGTGGTCGAGCAGTTTGCCATTGCGATAGTAACCATCCATCGTGATCAGGATGTGGCTTTGCGAGTCGGCGACACGCGTTCCACAAGCCTCGCCGCTGAACCCTCCAAACACAACCGAGTGAATCACCCCCAGGCGGGCGCATGCCAGCATGGTAATCGGCAACTCGGGGACCATCGGCATATGAATGGTGACGCGATCTCCGCTCTTCAGACCGCAGAAATCTCGCAGCAGCGCCGCGAATTCATTCACTCTCACATAGAGTTCGCGGTAGGTGACGGATACGGGCGCTTCGGATTCCGGTTCCGGGACAAAAATCAGAGCCGCTTTGTTCTTGTACTTGGCGAGGTGCCGGTCCACGCAATTGTACGAGGCGTTGATTTTGCCGCCCACGAACCACTTCCAGAACGGCGGATCGCTGGTATCGAGCGTGGTGTCCCAGTACTTATCCCAGCTCAGCAGGTCGGCGTACTCCCGGAAGCATTCCGGGAAATTCTTTTCGCTAAAGCGTTCGATGACGTTGGGATCGGTCAGATTCGCCTGGCCGATAAATTTCGGGGAAGGATAGTAATATTCTTCCTCCCGCCAGTGAACTGCGATCTGAGCCTCGGTAGCTTCGCTCACGATTTGTGGTTTCTGACGTATTTCCGCCATGTTGTTTACCCCTTATATTGCTGAATTTGATGTATCCAAGCTCTTCCTCGCCAACGCTTTCGCGGTCGGCCGAGTCAATCAAGGTCGTACGCCGTCTTGTAAGAACCCGCTGGTACTTCCCCTCCCAGGTTCTTGCGCGAGGCCTGGGAGCGGCTTCTGGAACCTTACGTTACGCTGCCGCCGGCACCCTCTTTCCCGACAACTCGCCCCCCGGCACGGTCGGGCGTTTGGCTGCCAGTTCGCAGATTAGGGCAATTGCCGCCAGAACCGCCGCCGAGTAGAAAGCCATCTGGTAGTTCTTGTACTTGTCGAACAGTACCCCGGCGATCCGCGGACCAATGATGCCGGCCACTCCCCATGCAGTGAAGAGCATTCCGTAGTTGAGGCCGGCGTTCTTGGTACCCCAGAAATCCGACGCAGTCGCGCCATTCACCGAAAGCTGCGTTCCGTAGCACCAGTACACGACGAACACCGTTGCGTACAGCAGCGTCACATTGCCGCCGACCTGGTAGAGAATGGGCATGGCAATCATCGAGATGGCGATCATGAGTCGAAGCACGTTCAGCCGGCCGATTGCATCCGACATCCAGCCGGACAGGATGCGACCCGCGGCGTTGCCAATTGCGGCCACCACCAAGCTCATCGTGATCAGCGACGCACTCGGAATGCCCACGCTCTTGCCAAATGGAACCAGTTGGCTGATCACCATCAGTCCGGCCGAGGTACCCAGCGCATAGGCAACCCACATGAAGTAGAACGCGGGCGTGTGCAGCACCTCGCCCGGGCTGAACTCGTAAGTGGTCGCGGCAGCCTTGGCGGCAGGCGCGGGCACCCAACCGGCGGGTTTGTATCCGGCCGGCGGATTATGCAGCAGGAAGGCACCGAAAACGGTCATGAACAGGAAAATCACCCCCAGGATCATGAACGTGCTGTGTACACCATAGGCGGGAATCAGCTTCAGGTTGGCCAACGGTCCGAAGATTGCCGATCCTCCGCCATATCCAGCCACCGCCAGTCCCACCGCCAAGCCGCGCTTGTCCGGAAACCATTTGGCCATCACTGGTATAGGCGTGGAGTAGCCAAATCCGTTACCGAGCCCCCCGATCACCCCGAAGCACACATACAAATAGTTCAAGCTGTGGGTAAAGGCGCACAGGAAGAAACCCAGGCTGACCAGTACGCCGCCAGTCAGGGAAACCCAGAATGGGCCGAACTTGTCCTGCAGCCGTCCCGCCACAATAAACGTTAGCGCGAATACGACAACCGCGTATGTGAACACATTGGAAGTTTGAGCCCGCTTCCAGCCAAATTCTTTCTCCAGGGGGGCCACAAACACACTCCAGGCATACAGCGAGCCCAGTGCTAGGTTCATGGACATCCCGCCGACCACGCGCCACCAACGACTTATTCCAAGGGCGCCGGTATCAGATGCAACATTTGCATTAGCCACGGTTTCTCTCCTTTACAAGAATGAAATAAGAACCAGGAGCCGGTCTTTCTTTACCACCACTCCGACTCCCTTAAGGCTGGTGCAAGCTGCCTGGTCAAACGGACCATAACTTTCGCGCGATATCATACAGCGGTCCAACCTCAGGCGCTAGCTCAAATCTGTGCTGCAACAGCAATCCGGCTCATGGCTGCGTCTTTTGCAAGCTAGCCGTTACATTCACTACTGAGTCCGCCGCTACCACAAGCTCCCGCTTCCACTCGGCAAAGCCCGGCATAGAAATGACGACGACATGCGTCCCGGGGCTAAGGCCGATTTCGGATGGCGTGTTGCCCACATATCTCCAGTCGACAGTGATCTCCGCACCTGGGGGTGTCGAACTGAAATTACACTTCACTTTCCCCGTATGAACTTCCTGCGCGGAGACAGGCGCCGGGGTGGGCGGAACCCCGGGCGCATTCTGCACCGGCGCCGCAGTGTGCGCGGCGGGCACAGGTGGAATCTGTCCGGCATTTCCAGCCGCAGCTGCGGTCACAGTCGCCGGCGGACCGGCCTTTCCGCCCGGGTCTACCAGCGTGTAAAGCTGCTTTCGCGCCTTGCCCTTGTCATCCACGTAGTACACCGTAATGCCGTGTTTCTCTCTTCTGGCGTCGAAACTTTCGCCTTTGGGCAACGGTGTACACCTTGAATACTTTGAGTCTATGGTGCAAGCGACTCGGAACGGACGCTCGTTGCCTTCCTGCACCAGCAAAGTATTGGTCAGTATCGCGGTTCTACTGTTATTGCAATACGCGTCAAAATTGACCTGATCGCAATTCTTGGGAACGTCGTTGCCGCCAAGGCTCACCGATCGAGTTTCTGAATCCAAAACCTTGATCCGCATCGCGATGTTCCGCGAAGCGGCGTTCGCGAACATGGCTACCAACAGAAGCCCTGCATGCAGGGCCGCCGTTCTACGCGTGCTCATGGAACCAACTCCTCTAAACACTGCGAATGCAACCGTTGTACCCCGGTTGTCTGGGACGATTCCGGAAGCCGGTCTCGCAGAGTCGGTACATTGTCATCCGTTGGCGCGCGCCGCACAATAGATTCCTTTGTTAGAGGAGGTTGGGGAGAGCGGGCTCAGCTGCGGGCTATCGCCCGAATGGAGCCCGTCTCCCTTTCTTCGGTATCCGGTGCCGTCAATCGGCACCAGTCATTTCGATCATCCGGGTCGGCTCTAGAACGTGAAAATCGGCCCGAATTCCGAACGGTGATCTTGCCATTCGTTGGACGGTTGTCCGGCGATGTTGTAAAGCGTGAGGTGATCCTCAAGACGAGTGGCATAGACCGACTGCTCGAAGCCGAACGTGATGTACGGATTGAGTTTGTAGTACAGGGTTGCCGCAAACATCTTGCCCATCAAAAGTGGCAATGGCGACAAGGTGTTGGCGTTGGCCGTGAAGTAGGGATTGTTCAGGTCGCGATTCACCACCTGGTCCTTGCCGATGTCCAAGAAAAGCTGCCAGCCCGCGTTGTGGCCCTTCGGGTCGGCATTGAACCAGCGGGAAAGCGGCAGGCCCAGGTTGAGGAACCCACCAAACGACCGGATGGACCGCTGCGGAGCGACCACCACCTGTCCAGCAGCGTTCGTTCCGAGCACGGCGCCACCAGCAGCAGCCAGCGGACCGCCGTCGAGAGTGGAGAAACCCTTTGCTCCCGTCGTGTTAAAGGGTTGGATGTTGGTCAGCCCGCCAGTATCGGTGGCGAAAGAGTTAACTTGGCCGCCGAAGAAGAAGCGCAGGTCACCGCCACGATAGGCGCTGCCGACCAAGGTAAACCAGCGCGTGGGCAATTGCCACGCGATCTGGCCGCCATACGAGGTGCTGGAGGCGCTAAAGCCGTTCGGGAAGGCAGCGCAGTAGCTAGCCGTTATCTCGCATCCTCCAGCCCCGATGTACGACGAATTGGGAACGAGCGACGTACGCCTGCCTTGGAATCCGGTCACCATGATTTGCGCCGGGGCTACGCCTGGGGCACCATCGAGCTTGAACTGGAACGCCACTCTAGCTTCGATCTCAGGACGTCCGGAGTCGGCACCCTCGCGCTCGCCTTCCCCAAGCTGGGCAGGCAGGCCTAAGCTTCCCAGCTTCAGGATTTGACCTGAGCTCGGCATCATGATCGCAAACGTGGGAGAGAACTTGAGGTCGCGCCAGGAGCTCAGCTTCTGCACCAAGCCAAACTGGAACTGCGGCGAGCGCGTGTAGATGTCGCCATAGAACGCACCCAGGAAGGTGGTTTCCAGAATGTTGGGCAGCACACTGGAGCCGAACAGCGTCCAGTCCTGCCCGCCCTCAAAATAAATATCCGTCTTGTCGCTGGCGGCATAATCCAACCGAGCCCACGCCAGGCGCAATTGGAAGGCGTTGCTGCGAATGGACGAAACGTCACGATTGTCCACTTCGCTGAAGTTGCCTTCATAGTCGCCCTCGATACGGCCCGTTAGGATGATTTTGCTCGAGATGTCAGGCCATTCGATGTTTGCTCCGATTCGGGTGGAGCGCGCCTTCAAATGGAATTCGGGGTCCTTGGTGGGGCCGGTGTCAAAAGTCTGCGGGGTAGTCAGGAACAGGCCCACAAATGGGAAGTCGTCACCATTGGGCGAGCTCGTGTCATAGGCGGCAGTCGCCTTGATGAAGCCGTACGGCGTCATCTTGACCGGGCCCATCTTGAAGGCCGCATTCAGACCATCTTTCTTGGGCGGGTCGACGGGCAACGTGCGCAAAGGAGCGATCGCCGGAACCACACCCGGTGGTGGCGGGGGCGCTGTTCCCTGTATCGCAGGCGAGGGATGCGCAGCTTGCGCCGAGGGGCCGGGTTCCGCGCTTTCGATGGATGTCGAGGCGGCTTCCGTAACCGCAACCGGAACCGCCACGACGGCGGACGATTGAGCTGCGGGGTTGGCGGCGGACAAATCGGCCGCGTTCAATATACCCTTGCGACTGAGCGCTTCGACAAGGAGTTGAAATTGGGCTGTGGGCGAGGCATTTCGAATGGCGTTCGCCTCTGTGGGCGCCAAAACACCCTTCATCACGAGCACGCCGAGCAGTGCCGTGACATTCGAATCGCCCGTGGTCGAGGTTAGGCTCGGACTTGGGCTAGGGCTAGGGCTGGCCGCGGCGGGGCTAGCTTCAGCGCTGGTTGTGTTCGCTGCGTTTCCATTTTCTGTTTTTGCGTCGTTGTTTCCGGCCATGACTGGCACAACCGTTATGGCCACCACTAACAGGCTAGACAGCCAGCTTTTCAGCTTCAACATAGACGGTGTCCTCCTCGTTCCGGCGCGGCTCAGGCCTAGGCTCAGAACATGGGGCGAAACGCTAGTTCGTTTTCAAGGCAATGTCAAGTCGTTAGCGCACGCGATGCTGTGACATAGATCACTGACGATGGGTTTATAAGCAGAGTAAAAATGACGTCACCCAATTTAGCAGTTCGTGGAGGCGCAAATGAGCCTGGTCAATCCGATCGTGCAAAAGTGGATCGATGAAGGAAAAGAAGACCCGGGAGCTTTTTGGGGACGCGCGGCGGACCAGTTGCCGTGGTTTCGCAAGTGGGACCGGGTGCTCGATTGGACTCCGCCGACCTTCAAGTGGTTCGTCGGGGCACAGACCAACCTGGCCTACAACGCCCTTGACCATCACGTTAAGCGCGGTTGGGGCGGGCACACGGCTCTGATCTATCTCAATGAACGCGGCGAGCGGCGCATTTTCACCTATGCCCAGCTTCTTTACGAGGTGGTGCGGTTGGCGGCGGCGCTGCGCGGCCTGGGCATCAATAAGGGCGACCGCCTAACCGTCTATATGCCGACCTGCCCTGAAGCCATCATCCTGATGCTGGCCACGGTTCGCATTGGCGCCATTCACTCCGTGGTCTTTGCGGGCTTTGGCGCGAAAGCTCTGGGTGACCGCATCCGGGCCAGCGGATCGCGCCTGGTTTTCACAGCCGATGTGACCTATCGCAAGGGTAAGAACACTGACCTCAAGCTGATCGTGGATGAAGCGCTGCAAGGAGGAAGTGAAGTAGAGCGGGTCATCGTGCTGAAGCGAACCGGAACGGAAATCCCGTGGACTCCGGGACGGGATGTGTCCTGGGAAGAGTTCCTCAGCGGCGGCAGCGGCCATAGCGGGGACTATGTTCCGATGGAAGCCAATGAACCGGCATTCATCCTCGCCACCTCCGGCACAACTGCGACCCCGAAGCTGGCGGTCCACACCCACGGTGGCTACCAGGTTCATATTCATAGTATGGGCAAGTGGCTGTTTGCGCTCAGGCCGACCGATGTGTGGTGGTCCACCTCCGATATCGGCTGGATCGTAGGCCACAGTTACATTGTCTACGCGCCATTGATCGCCGGCGCCACCACCGTCGCCTTTGAGGGCGCGCTGGATTACCCGGCTGCGGAAACGAATTGGAGGATACTGATCGAGGAGTTCCGGGTCACCGGCATCTTTACTTCGCCGACCGCGGTGCGATTGCTGATGCGTTACGGCGATGCACCTCTGCTCAAGATCAATCACGATTACCTGGAACGGGTGTTTTGCGCCGGCGAAGTGCTCAATGCGCCGGCTTGGGAGTGGCTGCAGAAGAAGATTTTCAAGGACAGGATTCCGGTCATCGACCACATGTGGCAAACGGAAACCAGCGGGCCCGTGTTCGGCAATCCGTATGGGCTTGGCCTGCTACCGATCAAACCGGGCTCGGCAACGATTCCCATGCCGGGGATTGACGCTGCGGTGGTGCAAGTGGACGGCACGGCATGCGGCGCGAATGAAAAAGGCATTATGGTGATCAGGCGTCCATTCCCGGGCTTGACGCCGGCGCTGTGGGGAGAAAAAGAACGCTATGGCCGCGATTACTGGCAGATCATTCGCGATGTCTATTACAGCGGAGATTCGGCACATATCGACGATGACGGTTACGTCTGGTTCGCCGGCCGGGCCGACGAGATCATTAAGATTGCCGGGCACCGCATCGGCACCATCGAAGTGGAGACCGCGCTTCTCACCCATCCCGCCGTGGCCGAGTCGGGAGTGGTGGGCCGCGCCGACGATCTCCGTGGCGAAGTGATCTCAGCTTTTGTGGTGCTCAAGCAAGGATTTATCGCATCGGAGGAACTGAAGAAAGCGCTGCTGGAACAAGTGCGCCATGAGCTTGGGCCGATTGCCGTAATCGGTGATTTGAACTTCGTCGAGATGCTGCCCAAGACGCGCAGTGGCAAGATCATGCGTCGAGTGCTGAAGGCCGTCACCCAGGATCGGAATGCCGGTGACATTACGACTATCGAAGATGAAGGCTCAGTGGAAGAAGCAAGACACGCGTGGCAGCAGATGAGAGAGCATCTTGATGCCAAGACGCCGGCAGCCGCTCTCGTCAAATGAAGTTGAGTTAGGAAATCGTCGCCGACAAGTCAATTGCTAAAGGGCCGACGTTCAAGCTCTCGCTTCAGAAGTGTGCAAGCCGTGTTGAGACTAATACCGGGAGCGGCGGGACGCACTCCATGGCAGCACAACTGAAGAGCGCCTGCCCACGAACACTGGGAAAAGAATGGTAGGCGGAGAGCGAGCGGAAACGTGTTTCCGTTCCTGGCCCACATTACGACTCGCGATGTCCCCTACCCGCCTGCAGGCGCAGCAGCGCGGCGACCAGTGCATCAATATCCTCGTATGTGTTGTAGAGTGCCAGCGACGGGCGCACGGTGCTCTCAACGCCCATGCGGCGCAGAATCGGCTGAGCGCAGTGGTGACCAGCGCGGACAGCGATGCCGTCCTGGTTGAGCGCGACACCTACATCCTCTGTGCGAACGTCGTCGAGGACGAAAGAGAGCACGCCCGCTTTCTCACGCGCAGTGCCGATCAACTTCAGGCCAGGTACCGTGAGCAGACCCGCGGTGGCGTAGTTCAGAAGCTCGTGTTCGTAGGCCGCAATGCTTTCCATGCCGACTTGTTCGACATAGTCGAGCGCGGCGCCCAGCCCAACCGCGTCCGCGATGTTGCCGGTACCTGCTTCAAAGCGCCCTGGAGCCGCCTGGTAGACAGTCTTCTCGAAAGTGACGTCCACAATCATGTTGCCGCCGCCTTGCCACGGCGGTGTGGCGTCGAGAACGTCAAGCTTCCCATAAACCACGCCGATTCCAGTGGGCGCGAAAACTTTGTGGCCGGAAAAAACGTAGAAGTCGCAGTCGAGGGCCTGGACGTCCGTCCGCATGTGGGAGACAGCTTGCGCACCATCGACTAGCACGTGCGCTCCATGGCGGTGAGCCATCTCGACCATCTCGCGCGCCGGGGTGATCGTGCCGAGTGCGTTCGATACATGGCTGAATGACACGATACGGGTGCGCGGGCTCAGAAGCTTTTCGTACTCTTCAAGAATCACTTCGCCGTGATCGTTCACTGGTGCTACACGCAGACGGGCGCCTTTCTCTGAACACAGCTGCTGCCACGGCACGATGTTGGCGTGATGCTCCAGCCAGGTGATGACAATCTCATCATCTTCCTGGACATAGCGGTGGCCCCAACTCTTGGCGATGAGATTGATGCCCTCGGTGGCGCCGCGAACAAAGATGATCTCACGCGTCGAGGAAGCGTTCATGAAGCGGCGCGTCTTTTCACGCGCGCTCTCATAGGCGTCGGTGGCTCGCGCCGCGAGCGTGTGCGCGGCTCGATGGATATTGGAATTCTCGTGCCGGTAGAAATATGACAGGCGATCAATAACTGCATTCGGTTTCTGCGTGGTGGCGGCGTTGTCGAGCCAGATCAATTGCCGTCCGTGCACCCGCTCTTGGAGTATGGGGAAATCCTGCCGGATCAACCGCGCGTCGAGTGGACGATTGGAACGCTCAATCTCCGATGGCGCCAGATCAGGGCGAAACTCGAAGGACTCAATGCCTGCTGGCAGCGAAGCAGCCGCTGCTCGTTCCGCATCGGGGATATTACCGGACGGTCCCGGAATCGTCGGAGTCAGAGCGCCGGGAATCTGCGACGGACTTGCCGGAGCATCCGCGCGTGCGGTCAGCGGCGCGCGCAGGTCGGATGCGTCAGGAGACTTCGTAGGGATTGACGAAGGAAAAACCGGAGCACCGGGAGGCGACTGCACTCCGGGCACGCCAGGAAACGAAAACATTTCGCTCACGGACGGAAATCTCGGCGCAGCAGCCAGCGGCACCACTTTCCCCGCATCGGGCGAATCATTAGCGACTTCGGGCACCGTAAATGACGGAACGGACTTCGGAATAGCCGGGGTCAGTTCCGGCACGTTCGCAACCGATGCAGCGGGAGGCGCGACAGGAATCGAGCCAAGAACAGGGTGAAGCGCGGTCAAGCTCGGTTGCGGCGCAGCGACTTCCGCGATGCCGGGAACCGACGCGCCGGGTACGCGAGGGAACGAGAATACGTCGCTGAGCCCTGCGAAGTGTGGGTCTTCGGCCCATGGGTCCGTTCTGCCTCCAGCAGCATTTCCCGGCGAAGACGGAACTGCCAGGTCCAAACCGCCCGGCGGTGCGGTCGGAGGGGACGCAGGCACTGCTGGGACGCCGGGGAAGGAATAGATCTCGACGACAGGCGGAATCCGTGGTGCAGCGGCCCAAGACCCTCCGTTCTCGGCGTCAACAGGCGGCGAAGAACCGGGCATCACAGCGGGAGGAGCAGCGGCTGTAACTTGGGGAGCGAGCGGCAGTGCGCCCGCCAGCGAAGCAGCGATCGCACGGAAATCGGCCACCTGCAGCGCACTGGCGGCCGAGGCCGAAGGCGGCGGAGCTTCTGCTTTGGGCACGGCGGGGAAGGAAAAAATCTCCCTTGGATAATCCGGCACAGCGGCTCCCGGTGCGGCGGGAACCGCGCCCGCCTGGTTGGGCGAAGGCGATGACAACGCCGCGCTCGAAGGCAAGGCCCCTCCCGGCAGAGCCGCGAAAAACTCGTTGGCGAGTTTTGCAATCACTGCCGGATCGGGCACTGCCGACATCAAGGCGGAAACGCCTTGGTACCTCCGCGTACTTTCTTCTTGCCCGGCTTCTGACGTGGAAGACGATGTCGGCGCGTCGGTCGCCGCTAACTCATCACTTGTACTCGTGGTATTGATCGACATTGACGCCCTCCAACACACCGATTGCATCTTCCGTGAGAACGGCAATCGAGCAATAGAGCGAAATCAGGTACGAAGCGATCGCCTTGTGGTTGATCCCCATGAAGCGAACGGAGAGGCTGGGCGTCACTTCTCCCGGGAGTCCCGGCTGGAACAGCCCGATCACTCCCTGCTTTTTCTCACCCGAGCGCAACAGCAGAATATTGGTTTTTTCGCCCTTGATCGCCAACTTGTCGCAAGGAACCAGCGGAATGCCGCGCCAGGTCAAAAACTGCGAGCCATAGAGGTTAACCGTCGGTGGAGGAACGCCGCGTCGAGTGCATTCGCGTCCGAAAGCGGCGATCGCGCGCGGATGGGCGAGGAAGAAGCCCGGCTCTTTCCAGACCTTGGCGATGAGTTCATCCAGGTCGTCCGGCGTGGGCGCTCCTTTCCTGGTCTTGACGTGGAACTCAGAGGCAACGTTATTGATTAAGCCGTACTCGGCATTATTGACCAGTTCGTTTTCCTGGCGCTCCTTCACTTTTTCGATCATCAGACGCAGCTGTTCGCGAATCTGATCGTGCGGGCTACGGTACAGATCGGAGATGCGAGTCTGCACATCGAGTACGGTCGTGACCGCGTTCAGCGTGTACTCGCGCGGCTTCTCTTCGTAGTCCACGTAAATTTCGGGCAGATCGATTTCTTCGTCGGGACTGCACTCGATCGTGCGGGTGCCGGGGTGCGTAGGCTTCACTTTGTTAACGCGGTAGGTGCCGGCTTCAACGGGCACCCACGACAGGAAGGTCACCAGCCAGCGCGGCGTGATCGTCTCCATCATGGGGACGGTCTTGGTAACATTCGCGAGCTGGCGCGCCTGCTGCTCGCTCAGCGTATGACGGACTTCTGCTTTCTCGGCCATGCGATTGCTCCTCAGTAGATAAAGAAGAAATTGTTATTATGGAATCTGAAGCGTGGGTCAGCGAGTCTTGCCAAAGCTTCAACATCCTCTTTGCCAGTAAACAATAAACACCACTCGTGAACCCCGTCTGTGACACGGTTCACGTGACGACGTTCAATTTCGCGCGCCATCCGTCCCATTCACGCGGGCAGCCTTGCGCAAATTGATAAGGAGTTACGCAGAAGATTTAACTTCCCCAGACAGGATGTGTCAAGTGAAAGTTGAGTTTATGGATCGACATACTTCTAAATGTCCTGCAAACAGTGCTTTTCGCCAAGCTTCGCATACCGCTACGCTCCCGCTCCGGCGGCATGCGCCTTATAAAATTTTTTCTTCGCCCGGGCGCGGATTTCTTCCAATTCCGCGTGCAGCCGTCTGATCTCGGCATCCAGTTCGATGAAATTCAAGCACTGCACGCTGATCAGCTTTTCTGCCTTCACTCCCGCGTAATCCTCTTTGCCGCTTGCTCTTACGCAGACGCATGCCGATGGTTGCTGGGTTCTCGGATCGTTCTCCAAATACAGCAAATCGAGAGTCGAAGTTTCCATGATACCGGGATTATCCCATGAGTTCTTGCGCGACGCTCTGCCCAGATTTCCACAGCCTTAACCCCAATGGCTACTGCTACTTCGTCGCAAGACCCCCTGATTCGATCGCGCTGTGGACCGCCGCCGCGTGAAAGAGCTTGCACCGCATCACCCACGTTGTGCAACGGACGCCGAAAGCAACGATCGCGGATTCAAGAACTTCCACCCGAGCGCGGCGTTACAGAAAAGGCCCTACGTTTGCAGACAGGAATAGAATAATGTCTATTATAGTACTAGGAATTAAGAATGAGGTCTTCCCGAGTGAGCGAGTCACAGTTTGACGTTGTGATCATCGGGGGCGGGTTCAGCGGGACGATGCTAGCCGTACACTTGCTGCGCCACTCCTCTTCCTTGTCCGTTGCCATCGTCGATCGGGGGGCCTTGCCGGGGCGAGGTCTCGCCTACAGCAGCCCTCACCGGTTTCACCTGCTCAATGTACCCGCGGGCGAGATGAGCGCATGGCCCGACGCACCCGACGATTTCCTGCGCTGGGCCCGAACCCACTACGATGCCGCCGTGCAATCGCGCAGTTTCCCGCCGCGCTCCGTTTACGGCGCGTACGTGGCCAGTTTGCTGGAAGCAACCCTGGCCGACGGGGGACGCGACCGTTTTGAATGGATTCAGGACGAAGCACTTTCCCTGCATCGCCGCAAAAGCAAACTTAGCGTACAAACCAAGCTTGGACCTGAACTGCTGGCGCGGACGGTGGTGTTGGCCAGCGGAAATTTCCCACCTGCTAACCCAAGCATGCCGGGGCTCGAAGCCTCAGCCTCGTTATATTTCCAGTTTTCCTGGTCGAGCGAAGCGCTCAAGAACCTTCCGCCGGGCGGCAGTGTTTTGCTGGTTGGTTCGGGACTCACCAGCGTAGATCTGATTATGGCGCTCAAGTCGAAGGGGTTCCGCGGCATCATTCACGTCCTCTCGCGCCAGGGGTTGTTTCCGCGCGCGCGCCGCCACGAGCGTCAGGATGAGTCTTGGCCTTTGTTCTGGAACGCTACTTCTCCGCGAACCGTGCGTGGGTTGCTGCGGTTGATTCGCAGCCAGGTGCGAAGCGCCGCCGAAAAGGGCGTCGACTGGCGCGGGGTGATGGACAGCCTTCGGCCGGTCACGCAGGATATTTGGCGCTCTCTGCCGCTGAAAGAGCAAAAAAGGTTCCTGCGTCATGCCCGCTCTTATTGGGATGTGCATCGTCACCGCGTTGCACCCGAGATCGGCGACATCCTCGCCGACATGCAGAGTGAAGGCCAGGTCCGCTTGCATACCGGATCTGTCACCCGATATTCCGAAGACGGAGATCATGCCGAGATCCATTACTGGGATCGGAAAGGCCGCACCGAGAAAACGCTGCACGTCCATCGCGTAATCAATTGCACGGGCTCCGAATCCGATTGCCGCCGTATCGATGAGTCGTTCATCACCAGCTTGTTCGTGCAGGGATTTTCGCGGCCCGATCCTCTCTTTCTCGGCCTCGACGTCGACGAGCACGGCGCGCTGACGGACTACCAGGGAGTGTCATCTCATCTGTTGTACGCCATCGGGCCAACGCGGAAAGGGTGTCTCTGGGAAACCACGACAGTGCCCGAGATTCGCGTCCAAGCCGCAGCTCTGGGGGAACGTCTGGCGAAGATGCTCGGACACGGCAGCGGCAGGCATGGGGTTCTCAAGACCGCCTAGTCAGGTCCGCCACGCTACTCACTCCATGCCGTTCACTCAGTCGGGAGTTTCGATCGCAGCCGTCCGTATCGAGAACACGGCTGCTGGTTGGGGTGTTGGAGCGGGGTCTCATAGACCCCATATCCGATTTGCGGTAACCACCAAACCAAGGGTCAGGCAGGCGATCAGGATCTCGCCGAGAGTCCCTACTATAAAAGGACGCAGGCCCTGTTTGGACATATCGCGAATGTTAGTGCGAAGCCCGACACCCGCGAAAGTCAGCAGGAACGCCCACTTTGACAGATTCCCCAACGACGCGACCTGTCCCTTGCTAAACGCGTGAAAGCCGACGAGCAATGACATCAAGAGAAAACCAAGGACAAACTTTGGGAACTTCTTCCACAGGAACGCCGCCTTGTTGGTGACGGCTTCGGCTTGACCTCGTCCGGCCCAGTAGAGAGCGTACGCCAGGACAACGAATCCAATCATGGCATTCCGAGTCGTCTTGGCAAGCACGGCAACTTTACCTGCGGCATCCGAATACAGCGCACCGGCGGCGGTTGCCTCGGCCGTATTGTCGACTCCCAACCCCGCCCACAAACCATACGAGACATCGTTCATGTGCAGACCGTGCGCAATGGCCGGAAATGTAAACAGTGACAGCGCTCCCAGTGCCAGGATCGCAGCGATCGCGAAAGAGGAATCCTCATCGTCCGCGTCGATTGCGCCTTTGGCGGCGATGATGGCGGAAACGCCACAGACGGACGAACCAATAGCTAAGAGCGAGGTGAGCTTCGGCTTTAGCTTGAACAACCGCCCCAGCAGGGTCATCAATGCCAGCGAAAGCGTGATCTCAATCACCACGAGTCCCAGGCTGATGCCTCCCAGTTTCAGAACATCGGCCAACACAAAGCGCGCGCCGAGCAGCACAATCCCAAGTTTCAGCCAGAACTCGTAGGTGGCGATGCCAGGTTGAAAAATCTTCGGGATTGCCAGGGTGTTGGATATAACCAGGCCGATGAGAATCGCCCAAAGGACGTACTCGATGTTGGGAAACGTCCAATGGTGGGCTTTGGCGTAGGCATTAACAGAGTGCTCCAGAGTCTTGCCCGCGTATCCGATCCCGGCCAGGAGAAGAACACCGGGCACGATTCTCAGCGCACTCGTTAACGGTTTACCGGACTCCACACGGGTTAGGGAAATCGAAGACGCCATAACTTTCTCCGTCAGAAACGAGAGTTGAGGTGCTGCCGAGCTCTACCAGGGGATGTTCTTAAAAATGTCGAATCTCACGGCCAGAGCCAGCAAGAAGGCTACAATCAGCGCCCAGGCATCCAGCGAAAGTGAGTTCCCGTTGCTTGAGGGAGTGGTAGCAGACGTGTCCGATGACATGGGAACTTCTCCTTATGATGTCCGGACGATGAAGTCCGGTCCATTTTGCCCCACATTTAAAGTACCGGCCTGGGTTGCCGGCATCTTCCCAAAAAATAGCAAATAAATACGATAAAGTCCATTATACTGCTAGACAATACCCTGCAATCTGATGACCGCAACTGCGCTCCCGCGGATATTGGTAAGCCTAAACTTGTCGAACACTTAGGCCGCGGTGTGTCATTCGTGCGGTAGGAACTATGTGCATGCGGTTGCATAGTTGCATGAATGCTTGGCGACGATTCCGGGCGGTTGACGGGCAAAACGGAAACCGACAAACGTTTGGCTCGCAGAGCAACCAGCACCAAACTCGATTCCTGATATAAAATCTTTCCGCTGGAAACCCCAGGGCGCCAAATGTCGACCCCTGAATGCTGAGTACCACGACTGCCAGTGCTGGAATGCCAACTACCGACGCCCACTCCGTTGCGACGACTCTACCGGCCCGCTACTACACGGACCCTGATCTCTTCCGTGACGAACTCGAACGTTTCTACTGCCAAACCTGGATCTGCGCCGGGCGCGCCGACCAGGTTCCGAAGCCGGGCGACTATTTTCTCCGCGAGGTCGCGGGTGAAAGCATCATCATTACTCGCGACGGGAATAGCTCGTTGCAGGCGTTTTTTAACGTGTGCCGGCATCGCGGCACCCGCATCTGCGCGAGCGCCGAAGGACATTTCCCGGGACGGATCCAGTGCGGCTATCACGGTTGGACCTACGGACTCGACGGGCGCCTCATCGGCGCTCCCCACGCACACGACGGCTTCTGCCGCGAAGATTATCCCCTCAACCCCGTTCATATCGACGTCTGGGACGGACACATTTTCATCAACCTCAGCTCAGAGCCCGTCCCGCTTGCGAGTCAGTTGGAAGACCTGCCTCAGAAGTTCCTGCACTGGCAAATGGCCGAGCTGCGAACTCATCGGAGCATCAAGTATGAGGTGAAGGCCAACTGGAAGCTGATCATGCTGAACTACAACGAGTGCCTGCACTGTCCCATCCTGCATCCGGCGCTCAGTGCCATCTCCGATTACCTCTCGGGGGAGAACGATCAGCCCCACCGCGGATACATTGGCGGTTCCATGGAGTTTCAGGGCGGCGCCCAGACCATGAGCAAGGATGGAAAGCTGCGGCGCGATTACCTTCCCGGACTCACGGCGGACGAACGGGGCAAAGTTTATTATTATGCGATTTTTCCTAACCTGCTGCTCAGCCTCCATCCGGACTACATCATGACCCACACTCTATGGCCGCGGGTCGTGGATCGTACCGACGTTATCTGCGAATGGCATTTCCACCCGAGCGAAATCGTCAAGCCTGACTTCGAAGCCAGTGATGCGATTGAATTCTGGGACATTACCAACCGTGAAGACTGGGCCATCTCAGAGCTCTCGCATGCCGGAATTCAGTCACGCGCCTATAAACCCGGGCCCTATTCGCGCTGCGAGTCGCTTCCCCACGCCTTCGACCAAATGGTGCTGGATCGCGAAAAGCAGGGACTCAAGCAACCGCTCCGGTAACCAGCTGGGCAAACCCCGGCTGAGCGAACCCCGGCCGGGCAAGTCGAAGATGATTCCACGAAGGCGCGATCGCTCCATAGTCGGGTCGGAGGAGGCGCGCTTGCGCGCTGGCCACCGTCCGCCTCTCAAACTGCACGTGCACGTTTCGTGCATGCAGCTCTCACGAAGACTCAACGACGTCGGGATGCAAGAGAAGGCGTTTGTAACGCTGGCCCCAGCCCCGCCGCAACGGGCTAAAGTTCCGCAATCAGCTCCTTGGTTTTCGGAGGTATCCCCCGTTTGGTTCGCTGCCGGTGACCGCAACTAGCGCAAGCGAAGATCGTTTCATTGTAGATTGCTCCTTGTTTGATCCGCCTTCAGAGATTCCGTCGGGGGTTAGACGTAGCGCTACTGCCAAAGTTTGAGCAAACTTCCGGATCAAAGGGCGAAAAACGTGCATGTGACTGGAAAAATTGATCCAACATTTGAATGGCACCCGAGTGACAGGCAACTTCTCCCTAAACTTGTCAGGTAAGGCTTGGCGACCGCCCGGGCCTGAACCGTAGCGTTTGGCGTATCGTGCATACAGAATGGCGTATTCTGCATATCGGAGCGCCCGACGAGCATCTAGATTAACGTACATGCCCAATGCAAAAGCCTATTCCGCTGCCAGCGCGACATCGCCGCTGAAGTCCACCACGATCACACGTCGCGACCCGACTGAATACGACGTACGGATCGACATCCTCTTCTGCGGCATCTGTCACTCCGATCTCCACCAGGTCCGCAATGAGTGGAGCGGCGTCATGCCCACCGTCTACCCCTGCGTACCCGGTCACGAGATCGTCGGCCGCGTTACCAAGGTCGGCTCCGCAGTCTCCAGGTTCAAGGCCGGCGACCTCGCTGCCGTCGGCTGCATGGTCGATTCCGACCGCACCTGCCCCGAGTGCTTGGCAGGTCATGAGCAGTTCTGCCCGAATCCGACCTTTACGTACAACTTTCCCGACAAGCATCTGGGTGGCGTCACCTATGGCGGCTACTCCGACAGCATCGTGGTCGACGAGAAGTTCGTCCTGCGCGTCCCGTCTAACCTTGGCCACGCCGGAGCCGCTCCTTTGCTCTGCGCCGGAATCACGACTTACTCCCCGATGCGCCACTGGGGTGTCACCAAGGGCAAGAAAGTTGGCGTGGTCGGTCTCGGTGGACTCGGTCATATGGGCGTTAAGATTGCCCATGCGCTCGGAGCGCACGTTGTCGTCTTCACGACTTCTCCAAATAAGAAGGATGACGCTCTCCGCCTCGGCGCGGACGATGCCGTCATTTCGAAGAATGCGGACGAGATGCAAAAGCAAGCCGGCAGCTTTGACTTCATTCTCGACGCTGTCTCCGCTGATCACGACATAAACGCTTACATCCATCTGCTGCGCCGGGATGGCAACCTCACCCTCGTCGGTGCGCCGGAGAAGCCTCTCGCTGTTTCCGCGTTCGGCCTGATCATGGGCCGCCGCAGCCTCTCTGGCTCGCCGATCGGCGGTATCGCCGAAACCCAGGAGATGCTCGATTTCTGCGGACAGCACAATATCACCGCCGATGTCGAAGTCATCCCGATCCAGAAGGTCAATGAAGCATACGGCCGGCTGCTCAAGTCCGATGTGAAGTACCGCTTTTCGATCGACATGGCTTCTCTCAAATCTGAGTAAAACGGTGAATAAACACTTTCGCGTCTCTGGCAGCTCCTTTCAGAAGTTGGAAGAACTGGGAGTCAGCGCCGCTGCGGTCCTCCGCAGGGCAGGGCTTCCCCAGGGATATAGCAAAGAGCCGCCCGTGCTACTCAAGACCGAGGAACTCTTTGCGCTGTGGCGTGCGATTGGCGAGGTGAGCACCAATCCTGCAATCGGCCTCCAACTCGGCTCAGAGACCAGGACTGAACGATTCCACCCGGTCGGTCTCGCCGCCCTGTCATCGGAGAACTTCAGTGCGGCCATGGACCAGATGGCGCGTTACAAACAGCTCACCTGCCCGGAAGAGATCGTGCAAGAGAAGGACGACGAAGAGTGGAGCATTCAGTTCCGCTGGCTGCTGGCAGATGAAGTCGAGCCTCCGGTGCTGATCGAATGCGCATTTGCTTGGGTACTTTCGACGGCTCGCCTTGGCACGGGTACGCGCCTGTCGCCGCTGCGCCTGGAGTTCATACAACCTCGCGCACATACGAAGACGATTGAGCGCCACTTCGGCTGCTCAGTGAAGTGCGGAGCTGCGCGCAATGCCATCGTCTTTCACGCCGCCGACGCTGAGCGCCCATTCGTCACTAGGAATGCTGAGTTGCTGGGACTGCTGGCTCCGCAGTTTGAGGAAGAGCTGAAGCGGGAGAAAGGCGATGAGAATTTCATCGAGCGAGTCCGTGTAGCGATACAGCAAAAGCTCACCGGCCAACGCCCGACCATCGAGGACATCGCCGATGCGCTACATGTCAGTTCCCGTACTCTGCAGCGGCGTTTGCAAGACGAAGGATCCGGCTTCCAGCGTGTCTTGGAAGACGCTCGTCATCAGCTTGCTCGCCACTATCTCAATAACTCCGTCCTCGAGCTGAATGAAGCTGCCTATCTTCTCGGATACGAGGACTCCAACTCCTTCGTTCGCGCTTTTCGCACTTGGGAAGGAGTTCCACCCGCCCGCTGGCGCGAAACGCAGCGTGCAAGAGCAGCGTCATAAGTACGCTCTATTTTAGGAAGGAGTAACAATGCAAGAACGCAAACTCGGAAAAAGCAATCTTGAAGTGTCTGTTATCGGCCTCGGCTGCATGGGAATGAGTTTTTCCTACGGGCCGCCCAAAGACAAGCAGGAGATGACCTCCCTTCTCCGTGCCGCCGTGGAACGCGGCATCACATTCTTTGACACCGCCGAAGTGTACGGCCCGTTCTTGAACGAAGAGCTTGTGGGCGAAGCCCTCGCTCCGTTCCGCGGGCGAGTGGTGATGGCAACCAAATTTGGGTTCGACCTCGATCCTAATTCCGATGCTCGGGCGGCGAAGCCGGGTGTGCCGGGCGTGAATAGCCGGCCGGAGCACATCAAGCAGGCCGTCGAAGGCTCGCTCAAGCGGCTCAAGGTCGACACAATCGACCTGCTCTATCAGCACCGGGTTGACCCGAACGTGCCGATCGAAGACGTCGCCGGTGCGGTGAAGGAACTGATGCAAGCAGGCAAGGTCAAGCACTTCGGACTTTCCGAGGCAGGCGCAAACACGATTCGTCGCGCACACGCCGTCCAGCCGATCACTGCTCTCCAGAGCGAATACTCGCTCTGGACAAGAACCCCCGAGAAAGAAGTGATACCGACCCTGGAGGAACTCGGGATTGGTTTCGTGCCCTATAGCCCTCTCGGCAAGGGCTTCCTGACAGGAGCAATGAACGAAGCCACGACGTTCGACAGCTCCGACTTCCGCAGCACCCTCCCGCGCTTCACGCAGGAGGCTCTCAAGGCAAATCAGGCACTGATAAAACTGCTCGGCAGCATCGCGGAACGTAAGAAAGCGACTCCTGCTCAAATCGCACTCGCGTGGCTGCTGGCTCAAAAGCCGTGGATCGTTCCGATTCCAGGCACAACGAAGCTAAACCGGCTCGAAGAGAACATCGGAGCAGCGGCAGTCGAATTGACGCCCGACGACCTCCGTGACATCGACAGCGCCGCCTCAAAGATCAAGGTAGAAGGTGCTCGCTACCCGGAGCGCCTGGAGAAAATGACCGGTCTGTAAGCGGCAAAGATCAAAACGAAAGCGAGACGTTGCCGCTGCGGCGTTTCTGCTCCTAATTCTTATCGGGATTCATATCCCTGTTTGTTCTATTCGGATGGCCCCAGGGTCGGGGAACAAGAAAAAGCTTGACATCATGCCTAGTGTTATAGTTCACTATAACAGTAGACTACTCGCCGTGGTTGTTAAGAGCTGATTGCTCGCAATTTGAGTACGCCAGCGAATAACCCCAGCCCGGGAGCAAAGAAGAAATGAACTCTCAAGGAGAATGAAACATGAAATCCCTCAGTTTTATGCTGTCCGTTGTTCTGATGTCGCTCTCCACCATGGCTTTTGCCCAGTCCGACGCGCAGAAGTCCTCCGTGGCTCCTGTGCCGTCCGAGGCGCAGAAGTCTTTCACAACCATGAAAAGCCTGGCGGGAGAGTGGGAAGGCCCCGTCACCGTCCCAGAGATGCCGGAGATGTCAGGCGGCAAGCCGACGCACCTCTCGCTGCGCGTGACCTCGCGGGGAAACGTCCTCGTGCACGAGATGCAGGAAGCAGGAACACCGTTGGATGCGACCAAGTACGACCATCCGGTCACGATGCTTTACGTGGACGGTGACCAGCTCACGCTGGTTCACTATTGCGATGCGGGGAACCGGCCGCGCATGACGGGCAAAATGTCGCCCGACGGCAAGACGGTCGAGTTCGAGTTCAAGGATATCAGCGGGAACGCGGACTACCACATGCACCATTCGGTGTTCACCTTCATCGACGCCAACCATCACACCGAGGATTGGACGTTCATGATGCAGGACAAGCCGATCCACGCCCACTTCGACCTGCACAGGACGAACTGAGGTGCGGCGTATCTTTGGTAAGGTTTGGGGTAAGGTCTGGTAAGGGCTAAGTGGAAAACCGATGGACCATGAGTGGAACGACAGTCAGCCGATCTATCGTCAGCTTCGCGACCGTGTCGTCGCGATGATCCTCGACGGCGTTCTCAAGGAAGGCGATCCGCTGCCCTCCGTGCGCAATGTCGCGGCCGAATATCGGGTCAATCCGCTCACGGTCCTGAAGGGGTATCAGCAACTGGTGGACGAGGATCTGGTCGAAAGTAAGCGAGGTCTCGGCATGTTCATCAATGCCGGCGCGCGCAATCTGCTGCTGCGGGGAGAACGCCAGAAGTTTCTTGCCGAAGAATGGCCCCGGGTCTACGCCACCATTCAGCGGCTCGGCCTGAAAGCGGAAGAATTGCTGGGTGGCGACCCAACCCGGCGGTCGTTAGCGGATGATGCGGAGGAGGAGCCGAAGCCATGACAGTCCAAGCTCGGACAATCATCGAAGCACGCGGTCTGCGCAAGGCCTTCGGCACCACCGTCGCGCTCGACGGCCTCGATCTGCAAATTGAAGAGGGCCGCATCGTCGGACTGATCGGTCCGAACGGCGCGGGCAAGAGCACCGCGCTCAACGCGATTCTCGGCCTGATCCCTTATGAGGGAGAGCTGAAGGTGCTCGGACGCGACCCCTGGATCGAGCGCGATCAGCTCATGCGCGATGTCTCATTCATTGCCGATGTCGCCGTGCTGCCGCGATGGGCGCGCGTTTCGCATCTGCTCGAATATGTTGCCGGTGTGCATCCGCGATTCGATCGCGCGAAGGCGGAAAGTTTTCTCGCCAGGACCACCATCGCGCGCGACCGCAAGGTCAGGGATTTGTCGAAGGGCATGGTGACCCAACTGCACCTCGCCCTGGTCATGGCCATTGACGCGAGGTTGCTGGTGTTGGACGAGCCGACGCTTGGCCTCGACATCCTGTACCGCAAGCAGTTCTACGATTCCCTGCTGAACGACTACTTCGATCGCAGCCGCACGATTATCGTGACGACCCATCAAGTGGAAGAGATCCAGAACGTCCTCACCGATCTCATGTTCATCAACCGCGGCCGCATCGTACTCAATTGCAGCATGGAGGAATTCGAGTCGCGCTATCTCGAATTGATGGTGCATTCCGAGCGTGTGGCGGCGGCGCGGGTGTTCCAGCCGATTCACGAGCGCCAGGTGCTTGGCCGGAGCATCCTGCTGTTCGATTTGATGTTCGATCATGGCGCGAATCAGAAACTCGATCGTCAGCAACTCGCCGCGCTTGGCGACGTGCGCACACCCAGCATCGCCGACTTGTTCGTTGCCATGTTGGGAGATAAGCCCGGCAACCAGGCCGGCCAGGCACAAGGAGTGGCCAGATGAATACTCAATCGAATGCCTTGCCCCAGTCCCTCGATTCGCAGCGAATCGCACCTGCCGCTCTGCCCGCAACCCGGCCCCTATACTGGTCGATCCGCCGCGAGTTTTGGGAGAACCGTTCCATTTATGTCGCGCCGCTGGCCGTCGCTGCAGTCGCTCTGTTCGGCTTCTCTCTCGGCTCGATTGCGGGCATCTGGGAAAAGCCGCTGCGGCTTAATCCGGCGCAACCGCAAGCGCCATACGACTTCGCGGCAGGTCTAATGATGCTTACCGGTATCGTCGTGAGTGTGTTTTATTGTCTCGACGCACTGCACAGCGAGCGCCGCGACCGCAGCATTCTGTTCTGGAAGTCGCTGCCGGTGTCCGATGTCACCACCGTGCTTGCGAAAGCGAGCATTCCGATCGTTATTTTGCCACTGCTCACCTTTGCCATCACCGTCGCCATGCAGTGGCTCATGCTGCTGCTGAGCAGCGCCGTACTGCTGGTAAGCGGTCTGAGTGTGGCGACCTTGTGGACGAAGGTATCGTTTTTGCAGATGTCATGGCTGCTGCTGTACCACCTTCTCACGGCCCATGCGCTCTGGCCCGCGCCAATTTATTGCTGGCTGCTGCTCGTATCCGGATGGCCGCGCCGCGCAACATTTCTATGGGCGGCCTTGCCGCTGGTAGCAATTGCCGGGGTCGAGCAGATTGCTTTCCACACTTGGCGTTTCGCTGCCCTGGTGGGCTCCCGATTGATCGGTGCCGCTCCCGCCGTCGCCAAGACATCACCCAATATGTTCCCCACCGACCCGATGACGCATATCGCCCCGGGTAGTTTCCTGACCAGCCCGGGTCTGTGGATCGGCCTGTTAATCGCGGCGGTATTCCTCGCCGCAGCGGTCCGGTTGCGCCGCGATCGCGGCCCGATCTGAGTCGCATCCGCCCTTGATTCCAATTCCAAACTCCCCAGGGTGCCCCGGAAGCGGATATTGTATGAGCGGGTGACCTGCAGGAGGATCCTTCGAGTGTGGTCGTCTCAGGGTGATGCGCAATGAGCCGTAAGGCGTGCGTGATCGGTGCCGGTCCGAATGGACTGGCAGGAGCCATCGTCCTGGCCCAGGCCGGGCTGCAGGTGGACGTGCTGGAAGCGGAGTCGACGCCGGGCGGAGCTGCTCGCACGCTGGAGTTGATTTTACCGGGCTTTCGACATGATTTCGGATCCGCAGTCTTTCCGCTCGGCGCAGGGTCGCCATTCTTCTCATCACTGCCCTTAGCCGACCACGGCTTGGAGTGGATTCACTCGCCGGCTCCTTTGGCGCATCCTCTCGATGACGGCACGACGATCATGTTGGAACGTGACCTCGGTGCGACCAGAGATTCCCTGGGGATAGACGGAGCGGCATGGGACAAGCTGATGCGTCCGTTCGTCGAGCGCTGGACTGAATTTGCTCCGGAGGTATTGCGCCCCCTGCGCATCATCCCCCGGCATCCCTGGATGATGGCGCGGTTTGGAACGGTCGCGCTGCAGTCGGCCCGATCTGTCGCTCGCCGGTTTCGCAGCGAACGAACCCGGGCACTATTCGCGGGCTTGGCCGCCCACTCTTTCCTCAGCCTCGACGAGCCGCTGAGCGCGGCGTTCGCCATCCTGATGGCAGTGCCGGCGCATGCCGTTGGTTGGCCGATTCCTCGCGGCGGAGCTCAGTCACTCACAGGTGCGCTATGCGGGTTTCTCTCGACATTTGGAAGTAAAGTGAACACTTCATCGCCGGTTCAGAGTTTGGCGGCATTGGCGAACGATAACCTGCTTCTCTGTGATCTGACTCCGCGACAGCTGATCAAGGTTGGCGGCCAAAGATTATCTGACAGCTACAAGCGGCGACTGGGAAAGTACCGCTACGGAGCTGGCGTCTTCAAAGTGGATTACGCGCTGAACACGCCCATTCCCTGGAAAGCTCCCGATTGTCTGCGAGCAGCGACGGTGCATCTGGGCGGAAGCTTTGAGGAGATTGCCGAGGCGGAAAAGTCGGTGCGAATGGGACTGAATGCCGCCCGTCCTTTCGTTCTGCTGGCCCAGCCCAGTCTTTTCGATAGCTCCCGGGCTCCAGCAGGCAAGCACACGGCCTGGGCCTATTGTCATGTACCCAATGGGTCCCACGTAAACGCGCTTGAGAAACTGGAGGATCAGATTGAGCGCTTCGCTCCCGGCTTCGGCGACTGCGTTCTGGCGCGGCGTGTCTTTTCTCCCGCCGCTCTTGAGAGCATGGACGCTAACCTTGTCGGAGGCGATATCGGAGGTGGCGCCATGGACATTCGGCAGCTCCTGTTTCGACCAACCTGGCAGCACTACGCCACATCGGCGCGCAACATTTACATTTGCTCCGCCTCCACTCCGCCCGGCGGAGGAGTGCATGGCATGTGCGGCTATCACGCGGCGAGGATGGCACTGTCGAGGTGGAATGGCTGATATAACTCTTCTCGCGATGTCCGCTTGGGGCCGCTACTGGTGAACAGGCGACGTTATGACAACCACCAGTTTCCTCAAGGGGCATCCGACTTTCGCGCCGCAAGCGGCGAGATTTTCGATCGGCGGGGTCCGAGCAAAGCAAGCCTCACGCGCATTTCCTCAGTGCGACCGGAATCACGTTGATCCCCTGTATGTTTTGACAGTTCGCACCCGCCAATCTCTGCGTAATGCTCAGCAGCACGGCTGCGGGCGCTCGGTCAAGATTCGGCCAGCCGGGCAGCAAGCAACACCTTTAAGAGCCCGGATGGCCAGGCCGCGACCCTTGAAATGCACCAGGAGTCAAATGGCCATCCTCCATATGATGGAGGGTAGCAAGAGCTGATATTCGAAGGCTGACTTACGATGCGTGGGCGTATTATTGTTCCGTACTTCAAGACGCTCCGTACCTCAAAATGGGGTGCTGCGCCTGGCAAGGCGAGTAACGAGTGATAAAAGAGGCCCGCCAGACAACAGTTGCGCCATGGAGGTACCAAAGTGACGCTTTACAATTTCAGAGGCCTTCGCTCTTCCCGCTACGCTGTGCCGGAGTTTCGCCGACAGCGGGTCGTAGGCGGTCCACTGTGAGCAAACGATTCACCCTCGATCGGCAGTCTTTCGAGCAGTTCATCGCCGCTGTCTCGCTTTTCCAGTCGCTGCAGCAGGCAACCGCAAAGCGGATCAATGAGGGAAACCCACCGCTTCTCCCGTATTTGCTGGAAACGCTGCGCGCCAGTGACTCCGGAGCGTTGGTTTTACAAGCCGCATTAGAGCGAGTGACTAGCTTAGCGCTGCACATCGTGGGCGGCGACCGCGCAGTACTCTGGCTGTTCACGAGTCAGGAAATGATTTGCCGTACCGCAGTCGGCGTGAACTTTGACGAAGGCCACATCTGCACCGCGTTGCGGTCGAAGTTGCAGTCCGGGGGCGCATTCGGAGAAGACCCACCGCCCAAACTCGACCTAATGCGCACACTCGAGAAGTATTCCGGCGCCCTGGGATCTTCGCTCGCGATTGCCATTCTTCCAGGCGGGCGAGTCGCGGGAGCTCTGGCAGTCTTTTCTAATCAGTCAACGACTTTCACCACCCGCGACTACGACAACCTGCGCCTGCTGGCGGGACTGGCACAATACGTCCTGGCAAAAAGGGTGGCAGAGAAGGCGCATGATTCGCTCAACGATTCCCTGGAAGAGAATCCGGACACGCGAAGTGCAACAGCTCCTCTAATGTACCCTGCACCGGCGCCCGAGTATCTACCGCATGGACAGATAGAGGACGTTCATGTGCCTGCCGTCGGGACGACTGTCGCTCTCGGCGGGAGCGCAAACAAACGTCCTCAGACTGGAACTGAGATCCTGTCATCATCGGCTTCCGCTGCGCTGGCGGCCCGAAAACGCATGCAGAGTTTGTCGGCCGCGGCGTTGGACGCGGCGAGGAACTCTCTCCGGTGCGTCCGCGATGTTCGCGTGAACTGGATTGCCCAGGCCGCACCGCCCTTCGCAATCCTGACAGTGATGTGTTTCTTCGTCGCCCTTCTTACTGTTAATCGTCAGCCCCTGGCGGGCAGATCCCTGAGTGCGACCGTCGAGGCCACAACGACCGCGGTGACATCCAATTCCGGTAACAGCGTGAATCAGAAAGCGGCTGCCATGCCCAACCGAAAGAAATCGACGGATGTCCCCGTCGAAACCAGCCATCTCCGGGTCACCGACCGCCAAACTGGGGCAACGGTCGCGGCGCTGAGCAAGTACGAATTACGAAACCTGCGTCGATCCGCAGATTACGATGATGATCAGGCGGCGCTGGAGTTGGGTATGCTCTATGAGTTGGGACGTTACTTACCGCAAAGCTGTAAGCAGGCGGCCAAATGGGTGACAAAAGCCGCCGAGAATGGTAATGCAGCCGCCGAATACAATCTCGGTCTCCGGTACAGGGATGGAGACGGAGTAGATGCCAACCTCCAGCAAGCAGAAAAATGGCTCCGCAAAGCGGTGGCGCACAAGAATTCGAATGCCGAGCGGGCGCTCGACGCCCTGCCATCCTACTACCCAGAACCATCCGTCGGTAAAATGGCGAAGACCACGCCGCTAGCCGTCCCCACGCCGTAACTTTGACTACGGGCCAAGCGGAGCCCAGTCCGGGTAACTGTCGTTAACAAATTACACCAACTACTATGAAGATAAGCACCTGGCGGCATTCACTCGCGCGGACCAACCGTAGGCCATTCGACGCCATGGATCGTGCCGTCGGGTTCGCGCTGGATCGTTGGTGCGTAGAGTCCCATGAATCGACGGCGCCACCAGAGACCTTGTGTCCGTTTCTCAGACATGGTTGTGAACCAGTATTGCCACATCACAGCACGCACCTCGCGCGGAGGCTCATGGGGAAAGGGATTCTTCTCAAAAAGAGTGAGAACGTCGTTGTCATTGGAGAGCAGTCGAATTTCGGTTCTGGGCACAATCGGATAGTCCCGCCATGATCCCAGCGAAGCAAACCACAGGTTCCAGTCGAATCGTGGCTGATAAGGCGCGTAAATGCCGGACGGTTCAGTCAGATCCTGAGGCTTAAAGCGGAACGGATACGCCACCCATGTTTTCCCATCCTCGGAGCCCTGGAACTCGATCTCGTATCGACCCCTGGTCATGATGCCGAAGAGGCCGTAACGATTGGCAATGCGAAAAGGCTCAAGCGCCTCCACCGGCGAGGTCGGCAGTGGCAGCGCGGAGAACATCCAGATCAGCTCCACCGTGGTGGCATAGAAAATCCAGCTCAGCACGACGGTATTGAAGGATAGTCTGAGTCTGTTGAACTGTTGACGAAAGCTGTGCGGCCGTTGCTCGAGTTGTAATGGTTCTACCAACACCTCGCGCGCCCGATAGAGCCCCTTCCATGGTTGCGGGAGAAACGGCAGCAGAAAGCGATCATCCAGCAACAGGAATCCCAGCGCCAGGACAAGATAGTTGAGAAACGTGTAGTTGGCGGTGAAAATAACCACGAGTTGCCAGGGAGTCACAATAAAGAAGCAGGCGATTCGCCAGCGGCGCGGCAGAAACAGCATCCAAACCAAAACCAGTTCGAGCGCCAGCGTCGCAAAAACTGTCGAAGCGTGGAACCAGTGCGGCAGATGCTGCATGTACCAGCCGATCCATGTGGGCAGCGGACCGTTCTGGTAGTACTCGTCCATCGCGCTAAAATTTCGCCACTCGGGATCTCCGCCGATGATCTTCGCGGCACCGGACTCGAAGTAGATGCGAAACCATTCCCATTGCAGCAGGAACAGACTGGCGCGCGATGGTGGAGATGCCACGGCCATGTCGGGTCGGAATCCAGGCGGAGAAAAGAAGAGCGCAATGAATCCAGCTTCGAGCAGCATCCCGTCCGATTGATAACTGGAAAAATCCTGCGCTGCGCTGACGAACGAAAGGAAGCACACAAAACATACCACCAGCATTCCGCGCGGCCATACATTCAGCGCCAACAGCAGCGACGCGGCTATGCCCAACCAGCACAGGCCGGTCAGCATATGCGGGCCGCTCCCAAGCCAAAGCACAGTCGGCGCAAACCATAAGCCGCGAATGTTGCCAAGCGAATGCGCCACCGCTTGCAGATATTCACCCGTCGGGAGAATTCCTTCCGGGCCGATGAGTCCGCGGATCTGAAAGACGAGCGAGAAGAAAGCGGAAAAATAAATACCGCCGAGCGCTCGCAAGAACAGCCAGCGCGGAATCAGGCGATCAGATGCGCCATGCTCCGAGTCAAACAACCAGCGGATAGCGGCCGGAACCCAGTCCATGAGCGTCAGCAATTATAGCGGCCTGTCGTTTGCCCACGGGCCCAGATCAAAGATGGAAGACAACCAACAAACCCCTCCAAGGTGATGTAGACTCCTTAAGCTATGCAGGATTCGGCTGGTTTTATATCTCCCTGGCGGGGTCTTGCGAAAGCCTGAGTGCTTCCCAGAAGTGAGGATTCTGATCGGATGGCATCTACTTTTTTTCGATCTGTTCGTTCTCTCGATGCCGACAACTCTCAGCGTTCTTACCTGGGTCTCGCACTGGCGTCCTTCTTGCTAGCGGCATGGATGACTTGGTTTTTTCTCGCGCGAGTGTCGGTGTACGGAGTCACGAATAAGGCGGACTTGGAGGTAGATCGGGCGGCGCATCCCGTTGAATCCGCCGTGAGCGGCCGAGTCGTGGCGACCCATCTGGCGCTCGACCAAGAAGTGAAGGCTGGGGATGTTCTGGTGGAACTTGATTCTGGGGCTCAGCCATTTCAGCTCAGCGAAGAGAAGACACAACTCGCCGGCGCAAATCCGCAAATCCATTCCCGCGAAGAAGGAATTGCCTCTGCCGCCATCCTTCCATCCGCACTCTTGGGTCCGTTCGGTCTTCGGACCGAACCGAACTCCGTCAGTAGCATTTTTTCTGCCGTCGTGCTTGAATCTTTACTTGTGAGCAATCTTGACCAGATTCGAAAGCTTGCTGGGTGTCATCGTGTCTTCCGAGAAGCTAAGCGGCACGAAGCAGCACTTCGAATCAATCGAGGGATCAGAGGGTAAACCTGCGTTCCCAAGCTGACCCGGGATATGGCGTTTTTGCCTACCCTCGATTCGTGGCTGCTTACCAACGTGAGTCCAGGCTGCTGATAGCAAATTATTCGATTGGGCATAGCCGCGTAGTACCGGATTTGCACCGAGGTCCTTTGTGCGCCTCCTCACACTTCGCCTTACTATTTCGTTGATCGTTGGGATCACACTGATCTCGCTCTTGTCGTCCTATTTTGAGATACGGTTTCAAAGGCGTGGTCAGCGCCGGGATCTGGAGCACAGCACGGAAGTATTGGCGGAGAATCTCGCGGACCAAATCGAACCTTTTCCCAATCTAAACCAGGACTCACGTAAGAATCTCCAGCTCATGATTGACCACTTTGGCAGCCGGGAAAAGCTGGCTGGAATTGCCATCTATAACCCTCAAGGCGAATCCATCGCCATGACCCCCGGACTGGCGCCACAACTCAGAGGCGAACCTGCGGTGGTCCAGCAGGCAGCTGCCAAGGGCCAAAGCGCAGGGGAATACAGCCGGCTGGGGGAAGCGTCGGTCTATATTTATGCGCTGCCTCTCCGTCAGAATGAAGCGGTGGTGGGCGGACTAGCCATCGTTCACGACGCCAGCTACATCAATGCCCAAAGCAGGAGGGTTTGGCGCAACACCTTTCTGCGCGCGCTCGTCCTGGTTTTCCTGCTCACACTCACTACCCTGTTGATTGTGCGCTGGAGCATTAGCGGCCCGATTGCCCGGGCAACGCAGTGGATGCGAGCCTTGCGAACGAGCAAGATCTCTTCGCGGCCGGCCATGCCAGATCTGGATTTGTTCCGCCCCCTCGCCCACGAAATGACCACCTTGGCCGCAAGTCTCGTCGCGGCTCGTTCCGCAGCGGAGAAAGAGGCCCAGTTGCGCCACGCCGGGGATACTTTCTGGACCGCGGAACGACTCTCGGTCCATGTGCGTGGCATGCTGGGAGCCAGCCGCCTGTTCGTAGTTGCGAATCGGGAGCCCTACATACACAGGCGTCAGGGCAAATCTGTGGAGGCGATGGTTCCAGCCAGCGGACTGGTGACCGCGCTCGAGCCGGTCTTGTGCGCTTGTGATGGAACCTGGATTGCGCACGGGAGTGGGGACGCGGATCGCGAGACCGTGGACAAGCATGATCGCTTGCGTGTTCCGCCCGACGATCCTCGCTATACGTTGCGCCGCGTCTGGATGAGCAAGGAAGAAGAGGAGGGATACTACTACGGTTTTGCCAACGAAGGGCTCTGGCCGCTCTGCCATATTGCCCACACGCGCCCTACGTTTCGGGTCTCCGACTGGGAACATTATGAAAGGGCCAACCGCCGGTTCGCAGACGCGGTATTGAAAGAAATGGAGGGAATGGATCGCCCGGTACTCCTGGCACAGGATTATCATTTTGCGCTTCTGCCCCGGATGATTAAGAAGGCGCGCCCGGATGCGCGCGTGGCGATCTTCTGGCATATCCCCTGGCCGAACCCGGAGGCGTTCGGTATTTGTCCCTGGCAAAGAGAACTCGTGGACGGATTGTTGGGGGCGGACCTGATTGGCTTCCACATCCAATCCCACTGCACCAACTTCTTGCAAACGGTGGATCGCGCGTTGGAATCACGGATTGATTGGGAACATTTCACGGTCAATCGCGAAGAACACCGCACCGTGGTAAAACCGTTTCCCATCAGTGTGGAGTTTCCGGAAAATCCTCCTCCCGCCGAGGCCGGGGAATCCACCTCCACCTCCATCGAGCGGGTCGCATTACTGCGAGAACTGGGCATCGAAGCGGATTTCCTGGGCGTGGGCGTGGATCGGGTGGACTATACCAAAGGCATTCTGGAGCGCTTTCTGGCCATCGAACGGCTCATGGAAAAGCATCCGTTTTATCGGGAGAAATTCACATTTTTGCAAATCGGAGCGCCCAGCCGCACCCGCATCAAGCGTTACAATGATCTGCTGATCGAGGTGGAGGCGGAAGCGAACCGTATCAATGAGCGCTTCCAGACAGGCAAGTGGAAGCCCATCCTCCTCATGAAACGGCAGCACAACCACCATGAAATCCAGCGGTTTTACCGCACTGCAGATCTTTGCCTGGTCACTTCTCTGCACGATGGAATGAACCTGGTAGCCAAGGAATTCGTGGCCGCACGCCAGGACGAGCAAGGAGTGCTGGTCCTGAGCCGTTTTACCGGCGCGGCCCGCGAACTTTCGGACGCGCTACTCGTGAACCCCTACGATATCGAGCAGATGGCGGAAGCCGTCCGTTTGGCCCTGGAGATGGAGACCGCGGAACGGAAGACCAGGATGCAGCGCATGCGAAAGGTAGTAAGAGAACGCAACATCTATCGCTGGGCGGGAAACTTGATTGCAGAACTGTGCGAAGTGCGCCTCGACGAGCCGGCAAACAGGTTGGAGTCGCAGACGGGGCATCCACCGGTGGAGCAATCAGCAGAGGCGGTCCGTGTCGATCAACCGATTGATGACTTCGATCACGCCCGCCCCGTAACTGCCACCGGTGATCAGGTCGGCGCGCCGCTTGAGCGCAGGCAGGGCGTTGGCCACGGCCACTGAGCAACCGCAAAAGCTTAGAAATTCATGATCATTCTCTGCATCGCCGATGCCCACGACGTTCTGACTCGAAAGCCCCAAATCAGACAACACGGCGGAAAGGCCTGTGGTCTTGTTGATTCCGCGGGGCAAGATCATTACCGATTCTTTGTTAAAGATCACTTGCAGGCTCAGGTTCAGTTGCTGAATCGCTAGAAGGACGGCGACATCATGAGGAGGTCTCACCGTTGCCACAATGCACCTTCCCACGGAGAGCGGCACCCCCTGCTTCCGCAGATTGGCCACCAGTTCCGCGGAGGGGGCCGGACACAAGAGTCGCTCCTCACCAGTTTCCGGGTGATGAAGCAGAGCGCCGTTTTCGGCAACAATCCAGTCAAACAGACGGAGATGCGAAAACACATCGCGCAAGCTGGGAAGTTCGCGGCCGGTGACCAAGATCAGCTTTCTGCCCGATTCCCGCGCCCGTTCCAGCCCAGCCAGGGTGTCGCGATCGACCCTTCCATCGCGGGCGAGAGTGCCATCGTAATCCGATGCTATCGCCCGAAATCGCATCAGCTCTCCCATTTGTACAATGATAAATGGTGATGATGCGAACGGTAACGGTGCGCCCAGACTCGGAAAACAGTTGCCTGGGTGGGGCTCCCTGTCACCGAGCGAAACGAATGCGACATTAGCGCCCACTCGGTCGAGTGCTGCATTAAACGAGGAGGAAGCGTTTTGCCATTAAAGCAGGATGCGCTTTGGTACAAACGCGCGATCGTCTATCAGGTCCACGTTCGTACGTTCCATGACAGCAACGGGGATGGCATCGGTGACTTCCAGGGCCTTGATCAAAAGCTCGACTACCTGCAGGAACTAGGAATAAACACCATCTGGTTGATGCCCTTCTTTCCGTCACCTCTGCGCGACGACGGCTACGATATCGCAGATTACAACTCCGTCCATTCCAGCTACGGGACCTTGGAGGATTTCAGGAAATTCCTGGGATCGGCCCACGAGCGGGGCATACGGGTGATCATCGAAATGGTGCTGAATCACACATCGGATCAGCACCCGTGGTTTCAGCAGTCCCGAAGCTCACGGGAAAACCCGCGCCGGGATTGGTACGTCTGGAGTGATACCGATACCCGATATCAGGGAACCCGGATCATTTTTCTCGACACAGAGATGTCCAATTGGGCGTGGGATCCGGTCTCGAAATCCTATTATTGGCATCGTTTCTTC
>Ga0181532_10000527_pt1 | contig 39487 bp, 25 predicted proteins | sample PEATcosm2014_Bin_33_FD_119768 | JGI IMG/M metagenome (GOLD analysis project Ga0181532, IMG submission 119768) | Peatland microbial communities from MTU Mesocosm Facility, Houghton, MI, USA - PEATcosm2014_Bin11_30_metaG | ecosystem: Environmental > Terrestrial > Soil > Wetlands > Peat | place...
CGATTCAATTGGAAATAATCGATCTCCATGGCGATGGTGAGTTCGGTGATCGGGTCCTCGAGCATCAACGCGTCTTCGAGTTGCCGTTCCTTGTCGGCCGGTGTGAACTTGCTGAACTGCTTATCGGCATAGTAGCCCTGGCGATAATCCAGGCTGGCGGACAAGTCCGAGTTCAGCGAAATCTTAACGCGGCGAAACTTGCCATCCTGCGCCGCGTTCGTGGTGTAGTAACCCAGAATGTAGTAGCTCGAGGTGGCCTGCTCCGCCTGCACGATTCCCTTCGCAAGGTCGTTATAATCGAGCAGTGCCTTGCCGCCCGTATCGCCGGCCAGCGCATAGAGCGTATCCTGCGACTGCTGAAAGTTAGTCGTCAGCGCCAGGGCCGCGGCTCCCGAGTACATCCCGATGTTGCCCTGCGACCCCTGCGTGGCGTCCCCGAGCGGGGCCTCGGCCACCAGACCGCGCGCGTCGATGGGCCAGAACGAGACGCCGGCGCGGATGGCCGTGTCGATGGTGGCGTGGAGCTGCGCCTGGTTGTCCAGGCCACTCAGCCTGAGGCCGCTGGCAAAGTAGATCAGTGATTTCTTTTCGCTGATCTGCCCCAGCAACTTCGACGCTGTCTGAAGCGCGGACAACTGGCGGTCCGTATTGAAGACGTTGAACTCGCTGTCATCCTGGCCGAACGCCGTTCCGGTGTCCGCCGCGCCGGCGTCGTCACTCGATAGGCCGTAGCCCTGGCCCTCTCCAACAATCATGGTTTCGAGGATGCTCAACAGCCGGTTGCGGTCGCCCGAGAAATCCTGGAGAACGTCCACAGCGCCGCCCGCGAATCTGAGGATGGCAACCAAATCCGCCGGCGCCATCTGGGTTTTGATGAATCGCTTTGCAGCTTCGAGGGCGCGTATTTGGTCCGCCGGCGGCATGGTCGTCATATCAAAGTAGAGCGCCAGCAGCCGGCGGTCCTGGTATCGAATCTTTCCGGGCGTCTCCGGGGCAATGCGGGTCCGGCTCAACTTATCGTAGATGGTGATGTTCTCGGGCTGGGCAGGAGCCGCAGAGGACGCGTTGGCGGTCCCCGCAAGGTCCTGGTGTTCGCAGAAACTGAGGGTCTGGGGCGTCCCATTCTCGGTAATCGTGAAGTCCTTGGCGGTCAACCCTGGAATAGGGTTTCCTTTCTTGTCCTTCACCACCACCGTCTCCACCACTAACTGCGTGCTGACGCGAACGGTGGCCGTCTCCTTGGCGTTGGCGGGCGCGTTCTGCCCGATCTGCTGGGCCGTGGCGGGTAGCGCAAGCAGAAGGGTGACAAGGCAAACTAGAGCCCTCTCCCTTGGGGAGAGGGTGTCCCGTGACGGCGTTTTCATCAGCCGTCGCGGGACGGGTGAGGGGTTCCTTCCGTGCTTTAACGAGAAAACGAATTCAAATAGCAAATGGCAAAAAGCAAAATTCAAATGGTTTGCAATTTGGGATTTGCCAAATGCCGAACCACTTGCCGTCCGAATTGGGTTTGGCCCTCTCATTTGAGTTTCGAGGTCTGACTCGTTCTGCTGGTTGTGGAGTGACCCCTCACCCGTCGCGTTCCGGCTGATGACACCGCCGGAGCGCGACACCCTCTCCCCAAGGGAGAGAGCACACTCACTTTGTTTCTCCTCTGCTCGTCACTTATCACTTATCACTCGTCACCGCCTTCAAAACCTCACGCGCATCGTCGCCTGCAAACTGCGCATGGCGTTGGCCGCGGCCGGCAATCCGAACTGCGTGCTGGTAATGCTCGTGTTCCAGCTTGCAAAAGTCACGTGATTGAGGAAGTTCGTTGAGTCGATTCGAAAGTCCAGGTTGAAGCGGCCGTGCAAGCGAAAGGTTCGCCCAATGGAAGCGTTGAACGTAAATTGCGAAGGGCCGGTAATCGAATCCCTTCCCGCGTTTCCCCACTGGCCGGTCGCGGGTGGTGTGTAAGCGGCGGGGTTCAGAAACAAGCCCTGCGGCGCAGCGTGAACAGACTCGCCCGTGGCATTCGGCCGGATGCTCCCTGTCACACCTGTTCCCGGCACGACGGCAAGATAGACGGGTGTCTCCGGCAAACCGCTGCCCACGGTGATCTGGCTAAGAAAAGTCCACTCCTTGAAGAGCGTTCCTTTCCAGCCGCGCAGGAGTGTTTCACCACCCAACCCCATGCCGGTGGTGTATTGAAACTGCACGTTCAGCAGATGCCTTTGATCGAACGTGGAAAGGCCGCGCTCCGCCTCAAGGTCAAGCCAGTTCTGCGCAATGGCAGGGCTGGAGGCGCCTGTACCCGTGGTCGTCAAGCTAACTTGCGTTCCGCTATTCCCTGGTCCGCCGGAGGGAACGCCGAAGATCTGCGTCGGCATGACTGCGCCCTGGCCCCCCAAGGCGGAATCGTCATCGATCGACTTCGAGTAAGTGTATCGGACTGTCGAGGTGAGCCCGCTATGCAATCTTCGCCGCAATTGAAACTGCGCAGCCTGGCGAGAGGAGTTGCCGTTCGAAGTGAGGTAGGCAAAACCCGTGGGGCAACTCGGGCACGGTTTCGCAGCCCCGGGTGGAAAGGTGTTGGGGAGAAACTCCTGCACGCCGCGCGTTCCCTTGACCCCTAAGTATGTGGCGTTGAGTTGCAACGAACCCGGAAGGTCCCGTTGCAGGGATAATTCCCAGTTCTGCGCGTAACCCACGCGGAAATGCGGATCGACTGCAAACGTGTCAGCAGTAATTGCCGAACACGGAATGAATCCATTCTCCAGTGTAAGCGGGCACGCCGTGCTGTTCTGCACGCTCAAACTCTTCGAAAGCGGCGCCTGCTGCGCCATTTGCTGCGCGATGGTCTGATAGACCGAAGTGTCGTAATAAACGCCATAACCGGCGCGAACCACCAGCGACGACCCGGCAATGGGGCGCCACGCGAGCCCGATGCGCGGCTCGAAGCCGGTCTTGTCCGGATGCGTCAGCGAACTCGGATACCTCTCACCCGTCAGAGGCCCCAGCGGGTCGAGTCCCACCACCGGCGCGACGGCCGCAAATCCCGGCGTGATGTCCAGGTTCACCAGGCGCCCGTACAACTCCGTAATCGGCGCGCCGTATTCCCATCGCATCCCCGCATTCAACGTGAGCTCCGGGCTCATTCTCCAGTCATCCGTGAAGTAAGCGTCGTAAACGGATTCCCGGAAGTACTTATCCGCGTTGCCGAACGCGATGGAACTCGTATCCGGAATCCCCAGCAGGAAGTCCGCAAAGTCATCGCCGCCAATCGCCACGCCACTCGCGCTTGACTGCGTGGCGGCGCCGGTAAAAGTGAATGTGCCGCGCGGGTTTTGCTGCCCCAGGTCATTGAACTGTTGCCTCCGGAAGTCGCCACCGAGGGTAATGTTGTGCCGATCCCGGCTCCACAACAGCGAAGAAGACCAGGCATCCGTCTGGTTGCGATCGAAAGAGCTTAGCGCGTCGGACAGGCCCGCCAGGCCGCTCGAAAAGACAAGACTCGGCGGCCCCCAGTTCACTGTCTCTTGGTTGTTCCCCGAAATCCCAGCATGGCCGGATACGTTTGCGCGGTCCGCCCAGTAGGGGTTGCTCCGAGTCGAGAGGCGGCTGAACTGGTAGCCAAGATTCAGAAACAGCCGCGTCCCAAGGTGATGCGACCAGTTGATGTGGCTGGTGAGTCCCAGCACATCGCTGGTATCGAGAAAGCCGAATAGATTCGGAGTGGACGTGCGCGCGCTCTGGAAAGCAAAACCGCCATAGAGTTGGTTCTTGGGATTAATGTACTCGTCGAAACGCGATTGCAAGGCGTCTTGATGCGTGTCCGTGTTGATGGGGACCTGGTAGTTGTACCGCTGCTCTCCGCTAAAGCTGGGCAGCGGATAATAATTCAACAGGGCTTTCGACTGAGGGCTGATATCAGTTGGCGGAATCTTACTGCCGGAGAACGGCAGTCCCGTTGCCGGATTGAAGATGTGGACCGGCTGGCCCAGAGCGCTCAGCACTTGCGAGAAGTCCCCGCCCCGCTCCGCTGCATCCGGCACCAGAGCCGATTGCGTGGTGTCGTCAACATATCTTGTCCACTCATAGGCCACAAAAAAGTTTGGCGCGTGCCGTTCGAGGAGATGCGGAATCCTGAGCGGGCCACCCAGCGTCGCCGCGGCGGTGATGCGGTTGTAGGCCGGCTTGGGGGTGTTCTGGCCGCTCAGCGAAAACGGCCGGGAATCAAGAGCGGAGTTATCGAAAATGAGGCCCAGTCCGCCGTTGTACAGCCCGCCACCGCGGTTGCGATAATTGCCGAAAGCAAACGCTTGCGCGAATCGCGTAGCGGCGCCGTTCAGCACGCTGCCATTGATCAGCAAGCCGTCGTCAGCGCGCTGATTGAGTTCGTCGGTGGGGGCTTGGCCGTTTTCACTGCTTTCGTTGGTATTTCCGGCGTTGTTTCCTCCCTTGTTCCCTGCCTCGCTCCCGCCTTCCTTGCTTTCCCCCGCCTTCTCCTCGTCATTCCCGCGCAAGCGGGAATCCATTGGATTCGCTTGCGCGCTCTTCATCTGTGCCTGGGCGTCCTGGCTTGTCACTCCTCCTGCCGCGCTTATTTCAGCCTTGATCTGATCAAGCGGCAGCAGCTTCAATTCCCATTTCCCCGGCGGCGCGTTCGGTGCGATCTCGACTTCCTGCTTGAGCGACGCGAAGCCGGTCATTTCCACTTCAATCGTCCATGCTCCATCGGTCAAATCCGGAAACGAGTAGAGGCCATCCTGATCCGTAGTCGTGGAGAATTGTTTCGTGCCCTGCGTGGCCTTTACTGTCGCACCGGGAACCGGCAATCTGCCGAAAGTGACCTGCCCGCGATACTCCGAAGCCGCGGCCACGCCGCAGAGTGCGAGCATCGCCAGCGCGATCGCCAGTTGGATGATTCGATGCATTCCGGCGTTAGTCCTCCGTGGGAGTCTTCTCCACGTTGTCGATGACGAGCTGCTCCACCGGAGCCGTGCGCTTTTCCAGCTTGAGGCCGAGTTTTTGCACTGAGGCGAAAACTGAGGAGCCTCCACTCGGTTCGGATGCCGCCGCGGCGGGTGAGACGTCCTGACCCCCACCGCCCGCCGGGGGCATCGGCAAGCTTATGCCTGCCTCGCGCGCCGACTCCCGTGCCATCGCCATAAGTTCCGCGAGTGAAAGATCCAGGGCCACCTGATAGTTGCCCTTGAGGTCAGTCATGTCAACGACTTGGCGGCCGCCTCCCCCACCCATCTGCAAGAACTTTGTCAACATGTCGGCAAACCCTGCCATAGTCACGGTGCTGGATTCCATGTGCATCGTCCCGGCCTGTGCGTCGACTTTCATCGTCGCCGTGCCCTTTGCCCCCATATTCATTGTCATGGAGCCGTCGGCATTTCTGCCCATGCGGATCGGCCCGTTTGGACCATTCATCTGCGTCTCGCCGGGTTTTAACGGAGCGTTCTCGTCGATCGGTTCGGCTGTCCCCTGTGATTCCTTCAGCTTCGGCCCGTCCTTGCCGACCACCAGTGCAAACACCGGGTGCTCCTGAGTGTCACGGTGAGTTGCCAGCTTGAACCGCTCCGCCAGCAGTGCCTGCAACATTTTGGGAGCGTCATCTTTGGACGCTCCGTCCGGCAGCTTAGCTACAATGTCGAAGTGCTCTGAGGCGAGCCATGCCGGGCCACCGATCTGATAATCCTTCACCGCGTACGCGGTGGCAATCAGGTCTTTGAGCGACATGTAGATATACTCCGCTTGCGACGCGTTGACATGCGGGCCGAGTCTCGGCATCTTTCCGGCTTTAATTTGCTCAGTCAACTTCGTCATATCAAGGGGAGGCGAGGGCTTCACTGTAGCCACCTCGAAAGCAGGGTTGCTGGCGGTTGTCTGCCCAGAGATCGCGCCGGTTGCCAGAAGCAGGCCGACGGCGAATATAAGTCCAATACTAATTCGCGTCTTCATTGGAACCTCCTTTTACCTGTGAAAGAATCGATGCCTGTCATCCTGAGCGAAGCGAAGGATCCCGGCAGTTCCTCATGGTTCACCGACCTACGGACAACTGCAGAGATCCTTCGCTTCGCTCAGGATGACACGCTCCCAATCTTCACACCTTCTTAGTGGCTGGACGATGGCAACAATCTAATTCTCCGAAGGACGCTCGACGTGGTCGATCGTGAGCACTTCCGCCGGCGCTTTGGTGGGTTCCAGCTTCAACCCTAGCTGCTCCTGAAGCGCCGTGAGTATCGAAGGCCCCGAAGCATCCGGCGGTGGCGCGCCGTCGTGGGGAGGGCCGCCGCCAGGCCCGGGCCCCGCCATCATCATTCCTCCGCCTTGTTCGGGAGTCCACTTAAGCGTGAAATCATAGTTTCCCGTCAGCCCGGTCTGATCCAGCACCGTGCGGCCTAGTTGTTGCGACAGCATGCTCGCCAGGAACGAAAGAGCAACGCCTTGACCCGTTAACTCGCCCCTTCCCATGCGCATCATGGGTCCGTGAGGGTGGCCACCAGGACCGCTCGGCGCGTCGGGCTGAGTGTCGACGGGCTTTGCCGCCTGGAGTTTCAGGCCACTCTTCGCCACCACCAGAGCGTAGGCGGGCAGGTCCTTTGTCCCGCGTGTCAGTTTCAACTGGAACCGGTCGGCGAGCAGGGACTGGAGCATCGAATCAGCCAACGGCTCCCGCTGCTCGTCAGGGAGCTTTTCCAATTCCTGGGCGATCGAGTCCGGTTCCTTCGCGTCAATATCGTATCTTTCGGAATTGACCCAGCCGGGTCCTCCCGAAACCTGAAAGTCCTTGACGTCGTACGCCATCGTAATCAGAAACTTTAGCGTCATGCCGGTCGCGTTGAACCGGCCGGGCTGCCACGACACAAAAAAGCGCCTGTCCCCGGAATGATTCGGCTTGATCGAGGCAACCTCGAAGGAAGCCGTGGTAGGCAGGGTGGACATCGGCGCCGATTGCGCGTTGCCGTCCGCGGGCGATTGCCCTACGGCGGTCTGCGGCGACTGCGTCCCCGCGCCTGCGCTGCTGAAAAGTGCGAGTGCCACAACTCCGATCGCGGTTGCGAGGCCGATCATAACCGGGCTCATTCTTCTCTTGGCGGAACTGCAATGGTTTACGAGGTTTGAAATCATAGTCTCTCCATTAGCTCGCAGCGCTCTTCCACAGAATCGAAACTCGCCCTCTACCTCGGACGCAGAGTGGCCCTCTCCCTTGGGGAGAGGGTGGCCTGCGGCGGCGTTTTCATCAGCCGTCGCAGGCCGGGTGAGGGGTTAAGGCCGACGCGCACGCGCGTCTCAAAACATGATTCTGCCACGCTTTGTTTGACGCGTCACTCGGCTCTCCGTTTAGTGCCGCTAATTCTCCGTCGGCCGCTCGATATGCTCGATGACGATGGACTCTACCGGGCCCTTCGTAGGTTTCAGTTTCAAACCAAGCTGTCGCTCGAGCGCGGTAAAAAGAGAGGGCCCCACAGGTCCGGCCGGGGGAGCGTTGTCGGTTGGCGCAGTGGCGCTCAGCGATGACTCCAATGCGTATTGGAGGTCGAGGTAGTAGCCACCCTCGAGGCCTGTTCGGTCGAGCACCGGACGGCCGATTACCGCAAACCCGGAGAGTATATCCGCCACAAGACCCATCGAACCATAGTTATGCCAGCACCTCATGTCTGTGGGGCACGGCGGGCGTGCGGGGCGGGGCAACTTCGGATCTGCCCGATGTGCCGGGTCATCCTCAGTGTTAAAACTCGTGTGCAGAAACTTGGGGCCGCCCTTGGCAATAACCAGGGCATAAACGGGAAGCTGTTTTGTTTCACGCCTGACCTTCACCTTGAATCGCTCGGCGAGCAGCGACTGGAGCATTAAGAGCATCTGGCCCCGATACTCGCAAGGCCCATTGAAAAACGAGCCACAGCGAAGCTTGGCGAATTTCGCCGCGACTGAGTCCTCCACTTTGGCGTCCACGTCGTATCCGTCGTATCCGGATATGCTGCCATGCACCCAGTCCGGTCCGCCTGCGATCTCCTTATCGCTAAGCATCCTGAAACCGAATTGGCCAAAGTCGCGCCCGTAGGCGATTTTAAGAAGAAATTGGACCGGCTGGTTTCTTACAGTGAGCCGGTTGGGCAGAATGCTCAAGTGAGAATTCTCCCTGTCGCGGCACAGCTTAATGGATGCGACCTCGAACGACGGCGCTCCTACGCTGGCCGTTTGTGCCGATTGCACATGCGCTCGCAAGGTTGTCAGAGGACCGAAAATTGCAGCCACCACGCCGATGGCAGCCGTAAGCAGTATGAATGCAGTTCTGAATTGGCCTGACTGCCTGGGATTCATTGCGTCACCTCCTTAGTAATGCCCGTCATACTAACACGCCCTCGCCCCCCCTACGGAGACTCGCCCTCTCCCTTGGGGAGAGGGTGGCCTGCGGCGGCGTTTTCACCAGCCGCCGCAGGCCGGGTGAGGGGTTGTTTCCGATGCCAACGCGTGTATCTCAAAGCGTGAATTTGGCACGTCTTGTTTGACGCGCCACCCAGATGTACGTTTGGCCTCAATTATCCGTCGGTCTGTCGAGATGATCAATGACGATGGTCTCGAATCAGATGACCCATAATCTTGCCCGCAGATCACGCGCTCCGGACCGGCGACCACCGCATCGGACTTACTGTCAGTAGACTTCGTGTCTCTTGACAAACGCAGAAGAATAGGCTATGATTATTGGTTCGGCGCGGGAGTTCAGGCCTCCCGCGACATTGTGTCGCAATGTTCGTGCTCGCTCCAATCCACCTCCGTGATTCCACCTTTGCAGTGCCGCAGCTTGCTGCCGCTTTTGTGCCGGACCGGTTCCCAGCCGGGTGCTATCCTTGCGCTGCCTATGATCGTCCTAAAGCTCGGCGGCACGAGAATCGAGGGAACAAAGCGAGAATGTCTATGAAAACAAAGGATCGGCGGTTTTGCGTGATATATTCTGACCCATCCGCGCAAAGTTCAAAACCCGACAGGTGGTCACAGGAATGATGCGCCAGACCGCCGGAGGCGCCGCGGCCTCGGCGGGCAGCTGAAAGAGCCCCGGCGAAGCTTTGGAGTGCGGCAGCTTGCTGCCGCTTTTCCGCAGGCTAGCTTGCTAGCTATGATCCGGGCTTTGGGCGTACCCGCCGCGAGCAAGCTCGCGGCAGAAGAAAGCGGCAGCAAGCTGCCGCACTCCAAAGCTTCGCGGTCTCGCGGGTCACCCTAGCACAACCCGCCAAGGTCGAGCACAATCACCGGGGCTCACTTCACCGCAAAATCGGCGAACTGGGCCAGGTTCCATCCCGTGCCGATTCCTGCCATGCCTTTCTTGTGGGTTCCGTCACTCAGGCTTGCGACCCGGCCTCCGTCGATGCTGGCCTCAATTGTCGAGCCTCTGAAGGCGAGCGCCAAATGGTGCCACGTCTTGAGCGAGAACGCGACCTTGCCCGAAGCGAGCTTGGCAGTGGGAGTCTTGAACTTTGCGTTGTCCAGCTCCCAACTTCCGTCCTGCTGCACGGTGAGCACGTAACCACTGGGCCAGCGCGCCTTCCCATCCTGGAACCAATCGGCGGAATCGATTCGGCCCGCCAGAGTGACATTACCGGACTCCTCGAGCAGGGCGGTGGTGCTGACCTCGTAGTCAGTCCAATCCGCGCTGCCAAGGAAAGTCAGCGGGTCGGGGCTGATGCCGCCCCAGGCGATCGGAGGTTGCCGCACCACCTGCTGCAGGCACTGGCCGGGCCGCCCAACGCAGGGCGCGGCCTCGAATGCGCCGTCCTGGTCCGAAAAGTACTTGGGAGTCTTGCCCACCGGTGTGCTCTTGAAGTCGTCGCTGTAAGGAAAGGGGAAGGATGCTTGCGCAGGCGGCGTGGCGGCGCCTTTGCCTTGACCCGTTGTGGTGGTGAACGAATAGATCGAGTCGGGCTCGAGACTCATACTGAATGAGCCATTTTGCGGCGTAATATCGCTCAGTTTCTCAAATGACTTCGAGGCATTCGTCTGCCAAACGTGAATGATGCCGGCCGAAAGGCCCCCGGCAACGCGGAACGCCGCTTCCTGCGTCTGCGTGGCATCGACGGTCTCGACGATGACGCTGTAGTCGTTCGAGGCTGGAGATTTGAGGGTGACGAAGCTCCCCTGGCCCTTGAGATACCCGCAAGCGCTGTCGAGGTACTGCCATCCCGGCTGCGCGAACTGCGTCGTATGCGCCGTCACCCAGATGGCGGATTGCACGTTGTAATAACCGGACCAGGGCGTATTGGCGTACATCAAGCCGGAATTCGGCGCGGCCAGGTTATCGTAGTAGGAGGTCACCGGGCTCCAGGTTTCCGTCTTGGTGACCTTGCCGTCGATGTAGTTCGTGTTCAGAACTTTGGCCCAGATTCTCGCCCCCGGCTTCCAATCGCGCTGGAGGATCACTCCCGTCTCGTCGAAGGGTTGGTCTTCGCTTGACCACAAAGGCTTGCCGGACTCCAAAGCGCCTCCCGTGACGTAGAAGTTTCCTTTCACCCGCGCGTAATGGACGGCAATCGCATAGACGTCCTCTTTCAGAATCGGGTCGAGCTTGAAGTCATCGGCGACCTTCCATTGATTCTCGTAGAGGTCCGCCGCGACAATCCTGGTCTGAAGACCGTTGGCCTCGAGCGCCTTCTTCAGCATCTTGATGTAGTTGGTGTCGTAGTTGGTTTCGTTCCAAATGCCTACGTAGTCGATGTCCAGCCCGTGATGCTTCTTGGCGCCCTGGATGAACTTGACGATATAGTTCGCCATGTCCTGAGAGTAGTATTTGCCGTTGCCAATCCAGCCGGGAGCGCCCCAAGGCAGGGCGTCCAGGATAATCCTGGGATTCCTCTTCTTGGCCTCCGTCATCAACCACCACTCGAACCCGCGATCGTCGTTCTCATCCGTGCCAGTGTGCATGTGGCTCGGCTCGGAGCCGTCGGTGGAGTTGGTGTCGCCGCCGACCTCAACCTTCAGGTGTTGAAGAGACGCGCCGTAATCCGGTTTGAAGAGGTAGTCAAGGATCTGGCTCCGTTGAGGCTCGGGATAATCGATCAGCAGCCTTGAAGAGGCCCCGGCGCTGACGCCGCCGATTCCCTCGAAAATCCTTCCCTTCCCGGAACCATCGAGTTTGATTTCGGTTTTCTGCACCGGCCCTTGTTGATTGCAAGAAGACAACGAAAGAAGAACGGCCAACGCCAAAAGCGTGAAAACGGTTCTGTGCCTCATCGAATCTCATTCCTCCCCAATCCCTCGACAACGACCCGCAATGTAGGGGGACGGCTTGCCGTCCCCTCTTTGTTCCGCTGCCATCGCCGTGGGTAGGGCAAGCCCTACCCCTACACCACCTGGCCTCTGTGGTGAATCCTTATTTGCCATAAACCGAGGACCGCCAATAGGCTTGGATTCCCCGGTAGCTGTCGTCATCAGGCAGGTTGGCGAGAATCAGCCGCTTCACTTTCAACTCATCGATCGGGCCTTGGACCTTGTAGACCACCTCGCCGTCGGGGCGAATCAGCAGGGTGTAGGGGTCCGCGCCATTCCAATCCGGATCAAAGGCCGCCATCAGGCCATAGATATCGGTCGCGCCAAAGATGTAATTCGTGTTGCTGGCGTGTGCCTTGTGAAGCGCCGCGAGAACGCCCTTTTGCTCATCAGGGTAGTTCGTGCTCACCATGATTAAGTCGAAGGGGCGAGCGCGGAACATGCGGTAAATGGTTTCGAGCTTGGCCATCTCCGCGAGGCAAGGCCCGCACCAGGTGGCCCAGAAATCGACCAGTAGCAGTTTGTCGGTGCTATTCTTGCGCAAGGCTTTCAACTCGTCCGCGGTGACGGGCTTAACCGTCACGGGCTCAGCTTCGATGCGGCGCATCTCATCCTCGCGCGATTCTTCCTTGTACATCCACTTGGTCGAACAGCCCACGGCCGGGGTCTTCTCCACGGACACGGGTTTGCCGGCCAGAAGCTCGTCGAGGGCAAGGCGAGCATCCTTCCTGGTCACCAACGGTTCGCGCGGGTTGTTATCCACACGCCCCTCATAGCGCAGCTTGCGCTCGCCATCGAAGATGAAGAGGTGGGGCGTCGCAGCCGGACCGTAGGCGCGGGCGACTTTCTGGGTCTCGCCATCGTAGAGATAAGGGAAGTTGAAATGCCGATAGGCGGCGCGAATCTTCATCTCGGCCAGCGAATCGCCCAGGTCGGTGTAACCCTGTTCATCCAGAAGGACCGCGTTGGCGTTGTTGGGGTTGATGCCCACAAACGCCACGCCCCGGTTCTGGTAGTCGGACACGAGTTGCTTGATCCGGGTCTCGTAAAGTTGCGCCGTGGGACAGTGGTCACACGTGAACATGACCACCAAAATCTTGGCGGAAGCGAAGTCTCGCAAACAATGCACTTTGCCATCCACCCCCGGCAGGCAAAAGTCAGGCGCGCCTGACCCAATCGCCAGTACGGGAGGCGTATCCTCCGCGCCGGCCGCCACTCCGGATGCGAGCGCGAGAAAGAGAAGACAAAGACTAAGAAGCTTGTTCAAATGGACCTCCTGGGGGAGAGGCATCTCCCGCGGCGACACAATTCGCGGTGACGGATTATACCCTAATTGCAGGCACGACTAATGGTGAAGACGATGGTAGGGGGACGGCTTGCCGTCTCCGCATTTCCGCTGGTCCGGGCGAGGGTAGGGCAAGCCCTACCCCTACCAGTCGAGGATGGCTCCATCCGCGGCTCGGATGCTGGTGGTCGGCATCGCCTCCGGCTGGAAGGGGTGCTTTCGCGCTTCCTCCTCGTTGACTTCCACACCGAGCCCGGGCTGCTCGGTTTTCAGCCAGTAGCCTTCGCGCGTTTCGAGCGAATGACGGACGACGTCCCACCGCCACGGAACATCGGTGAGCATGTCTTCCTGGATAAGGAAATTGGGGGTGGAGAGCGCGAAGTGCAGTGCGGCGGCATTCGCCACGGGGCCCAGGGGGTTGTGCGGCGCCACGCCCATATAGTACACCTCCGCCATCGCCGCAATCTTCTTCCCTTCCAGCAGCCCGCCGCAATGGCACAGATCGGGCTGAATGACGTGGCAGGCTTGCTGCTCGAAGACTTCGCGAAACTGGTGCCGCGTAACGAGCCGCTCCCCCGTCGCGATGGGCACGCGCACGGCCTGCCGCACCACGCGCAAGGCCGCGACGTTTTCCGGCGGCACGGGCTCCTCGCAGAAATACGGATGAAACTCGGTCACGGCGTTGATGTACTGAATCGCCATGGCCGGAGAGGTTCGGCCATGAAAGTCGATCATGAGATCCACCCTGTCGCCCACCGCCAGGCGCAGCCTTTCGATAGCTTGCGCGAACTTCTTCACGTAGGACGCGCCCATCAGAGGCTCTGAGTAGGGAACGCAAACTACTTTGACGGCAGTGTATCCTTTGGCCACCACCGCCTGCGCCAGGTCGATGAGTGGCGCGGGGTCAAAAGTCTCGTAAACCGATTTCATCTCGCCGCCGCCCAAGTGGGTGTACATGCGCACTCGCTCACGCACCGCGCCGCCCAGCAGCTTATAAACGGGAAGGCCCAGGGATTTGCCGACAATATCCCAGCAGGCCTGTTCGATGCTGCTCACGGCGCTCATGCCGATCACGCCCAGCCGCCAGAAAGACTCGCGGTAGAGTTTCTGGTACAAGTATTCGATGCGCGTGGGATCTTCGCCCAGCACGAGAGCACTCAGGTCCTCGACGGCCCCCACGACCGCCCTGGTTTTCCATTCGAGCGACGCCTCGCCCCAACCCCACAGGCCTGCCTGGTCGGTCTCCACTTTTACGAACACCCAATTGCGCATTTCGGCGTTGACTACGAGAGTTTTGATCGCAGTGATTTTCATGGCTGTTCGCAGGTTTCGAGTTTCGAGTTTCGGTTCTCAGCTTCAGGCTCGAAACTCCGGCAGCCTGGTGCCCAGAGCGTCCGGCATCTGGCAACCCATCAGGGAAGCGAGGGTAGGGCAAAGGTCGATGTGGTGAATCGGCCTCTCGACGGTCTGCGGCCGCTCCACGGCCGTCCCCAGGCACATCATCCAGGTGGTTCGCGTGCTGGGGTCATTGGCGCGGTGATTGAAAAAGCCGTTGGTGCTCGAGCCATCGGGATCGCGCCCGAATTCCGGCAGGATCACCAGCGTCGTGCGTCCGCGATACTCGGCGTTCGTCCCGATCTCCTGCCAGAGTTCATAACACAGCCGGTCGGCCATGTGAATGCCGGCGACATGCATTGAATAGGACCCGAAGTGCGCGGCCTCCACATCCGAGAAGATCACCACCAGCAGCGAAGGCGCAAATTTCCGCATGATCTCCCGGCTGATGAAAAAGGTAAGCTCATCGCCGGTAGTAGGGACGCCGGACTGCACGAAGTTTGCCACCGCCGCACGCATCGCAGGCCGCACGCTGGAATCGAGTGACTGCACGCCGTCGAACACCGTCCAGCCCAGGCCCTCGTAATTGCTGCCCTCGAGGGTCGCCTCGAGCTCTGCCTGCGCTTTCGCGGGATCCGCGAAGGTCCGGCTGCGCCCTTCCCGCAAGGCCGCCTCCACTGCGGTGATGAGAAGCTGTTTGGGGAAAACCACGTTGGGCCCGAATCGCGGCCCATAATTGGAGAGTTCGCTCGAACCGATCATGCTGGTAAGGGCTTTATTACTGGCGACGACCCACACCTCGCTTTGCGGAACCCCTAACTGTTTGCGAAAGTACTCAAAAAAGGTCGGCGTGGTCGGTGGGAGCTTGCCCCAGTCGTCCACGCGCTGCCAGTTGCCGGTGAAGATGCTGGACGTGGCATTGAAGTGGGCGGTCACGCCGTCATTCCGCACTTGCGGGTAGAAAAGGCCTTGCGGCAGGAGGTCTTTCGCGAGATGGGGAATGTTCACCAGCCCTTGCGGCGAGAACGTTTCAGCGTGGCGAACCCCGCCGAAGATCACCAGCACGACCTTCTGCGCCGGAGCCTTGCTTCCAGCGACCCATGTTCCCCCTAAGCGCTTCTGGAAAACTCCCTCCGCGAGAAGCAGCCCGGCAGCGCGTAAAAACGCGCGCTTCGTCTGGTCCATGGCACACCCCGCCTTTAGGTAAGCGTCCCCGCCGGCTCAAACCAGCCGGCTGCCTATGCCCTCGCCCGCGACATGCCAACCTATGTAAGAATACTAGGAGCGCGCCGCCGGCCATGTCAAGCGCATGTCGGTGACCCCAATCCGTCGATAAGGTGTAGGGGTAGGCTTGCCCTACCCTCGTCACGGCCAGGAGATATACGGGGACCGCAAGCCGTCCCCCTACAGCACGGACCGCTGGCTCTTCATTTCATCCCTTCCAGAATCGACCCGACGATGCCACCGACTACGCCGCCTTGGACCGACTCCCTATGCTGCTTGGGCATATACTCCATGAGTTGGTGGGCCAGTCTGGAAATGGGCAGGGTTTGCAGCCAGATTCTTCCCGGGCCGGTGAGAGAAGCGAGGAAGATCCCGTCGCCGCCAAAGATCATGTTCTTGATTCCCGGCACGGTCGTGATCTCAAAGGAAACGGAAGCCTGGAAGGCGCCGACGTGCCCGGGATGCACCCGCAGGTTTTCCCCCGGAGCGAGGTCTTTCATGATCAACTCGCCGGAAAGCTCGATCCAGGCATGCCCCACGCCGCTGACGCGCTGCAGCAAGAAGCCGTCGCCGCCGAAAATTCCCGCCCCCAGCGACTGCTGGAAGCCAACGCTGAGCTGAATCTGCGGCGTCGCGCACAGGAATCCGTGCCGGTGAATCAGGTATTCCTGTCCTCCGCCAACTTCGATGGGCACAATATGCCCCGGCAGCTTTGTGGCGAAGGAAATACCGCCCGCAGCAGCCATGGCCCGGTACTCCGTCATGAACAGCGATCCCCCGCCCGCCACGCGCTTCAGCACGCCGAAGATTCCGCCGCCCCCGGCGAACTGGGTGTGCGTCGTCATCTGGATGGAACTCGTCATCCAGGAAAGTTCTCCGGCTTCAGAGATGACGGACTCGTTGGGGTCAAGCACAATTTCAAGCACCGGCATGGTGGTGCCGAGGATGTGGGTTTGCATGGCAGACTCCTGAGTTGAATTGCGCGTCCCTGACGGCCTTGGGGCACGCGCTGGGCACTCGATTGAACTTATACCATGGGATCACCCGTTGACAAGTGACCTGTACGCTTCACACCGCCTAGTAGTGCCTGAGTTTGAATTAGTAGCGGCGAGTTTACCTCGCCATATGGCAGCGTAAAGCCGCCTCTACGCCAGACCCAGACTCTTCACACCGCCCGTCATCCTGAGCGAAGCGAAGGATCTCAGCAGTTTCTTCACACTAGCGTTAGACTTGCAGTAATGGTATATAGGATGTAACAGGAGGCTGCCATGCGTGCAGATGGTGCGGAAGTCTCATGGGATGCTGACAAGTCGAAGTGGTTGATTCGGATCAAGTCCGGCGAAGAGGTGATCCGGCGGCACTGCGATGCGCCGAAGGATGCCGACGAGAAGAGCCTTCGCGCGGCGGTCGAGAAAACGCTGAGCGATGAAGGCTACGAGGCGGATCCGGCTCAAATACTGATCAATGAGAAATAGCCCCTCCCTTGGCGGCGGGGAACCTCATAGGCGCGCGTAGGTCAGTCGAGCGCGCCCGTGCGTGCTTCAAATGTGTGCAGCGTCGGCGGTCGGCCGCGAACCGCCCACCGCAGAGCCGCCGAAACGCAAAGGGACCGCCTGATGCGATCAGTCCTGAGCGCTTCTACGGCTCTGCGGTGCGATCAGCCTTCCGCCGAGGTAGGATCGATTGTCAATTTCACCTCGGAAATGCGATTCGCCGGAAAGCCTCCCTGTTTCGCATGTTCCCGAACCATCTCTTCATTGGGTGCGATGTAGACGCAGTATATCTTGTCGGCAGTCACATAGCTGTGCAGCCACTGAATGCTCGGCCCAAGCTTATTGAGCACGCTGCAAGACTTCTGCGCTACCCCCTGCGCCTCGTCCGGCGTCAGATTTCCCACCCCTGGAATTTCGCGTTCGATCACGTACTTTGGCATGCTTCCCCCTTTGAACGACCCTGTTATTAGACCCTTCTAAAACATTCCAAGCCCGTAGCGCAGACCTGCCTTTCAAGGGCTGCGGCTCTTCGCGCGCCTACTTCCACTCCCACATCTGCGCCTTCGTATTCCCCTGCGAGTCAACGTCATACTCGAACATGGCCGCCACGCCATTCAGCCGCGCCCACTTGGGAAATGCGGTCTGGTAAAAGATGGCTCCGCGATATTTGACCGATCCATCTTTCCCGATCAAGCCCACACCTTGGCCCGTCCAACTCGCGGCGCCGCCTTCCACGTTCATGACCACACCCTGCCCGCTGCCAAACAGGCTGCCGTCCGCCCGCATCGTCGAAGTATACGTGCCTGTCGTCCTATGACCTACCCCCAGAATCGAGCCTTCCGCCTGAAACGAAGTTTCCATCATCGGGCCTGCGCCCTGGCACGAAAGCACTCGCCGCACTGTAACCTTCCCCATTTCTTCGCCGAGCTTATCTCCAAGCATATTCTCCTCCTGTGTGGTTTGCGCAGACCTGCCTTTTCAAGGTCTGCGGTGCTTCGGATGCGCGCACAGGCCGCAGGCCTTCAACGGCAGATCTGCGCTGACCGCTCCTTTAGGGACGAGCTTCGAAAACCAGATTAAAGGGGGTCTCCGCGGCCCGGCGGAAGTGGGTGAAACCCGCCTCCGACGCCACCTTGTGGATTTGCTTCTCGCCCGCCTGCGCGCCCAATGCCGCGCCCACCTCCTGCGCCAGTGATGCGGGCGTACAGATCATGGTCGACGCCGAATAATAGATACGGCCTACCGGGTTATGATTCTCGTGCGCCAGGTCGTTGGCGAACGGTTCGACGATCATCCAGCTTCCATCCGGCTTGAGGGTGCTCAGAACGTGCCCGGCCGCCCCGACCGGATCGCCCATATCGTGCAAGCAATCGAAGAAAGTCACCAGATCGTAGCCGCCGTTTGAGGGGTAACTCTTCGAACTGGCCACCTCGAAGGTAATCTGGTCAAGCAGGCCGTCCCGTCCGGCCACATGGCGGGCGTATTCGATCGACCCGCTGTGATAGTCGAACCCGTAGAACCGCGACTTGGGAAACGCCTTCGCCATCAGCATCGTTGAGGCGCCGTGCCCGCAGCCCACGTCGGCCACAGCCGCCCCACGCTTCAAGCGCTCTTCCATCCCGTCGAGTGCGGGTATCCAATTGCTCATCAGATTGGCGGCATAGTTCGGTCGGAAGAACCTTTCAGTCCCGAAGAAGAGGTTTGCGTCGTGCTCGTGCCAGCCGACGCCCTCGCCGGTTCGAAATGCCTGCGTGATCTTCGGCTCATCTTTGAAACAAGCCGAGATGATATGGAAGGCTCCGGGAATATCCATCGTGGTGAGAGCAAACGCCTGCTCCGCAGGCAGAGTGTACCGGTTGGTCGCGGGGTCGTAAGTGACAAATCCGCTGGCCGCGTTCGCATTCAGCCATTCGCGCACGTAACGCTCGGATGTCTGGGTTTTGGCCGCCAGTTCCGCTGGAGTCAGAGGACCCGCGCCGGCCATCGACCGGAAAAGGCCCAATTTGTCGCCGATCACAATCAGGGCGGCATGCATCGCCGCGCCCATGTCCCCCACAACTTTCTCCATAAAGGAATTGAGCTTCGCCTCATCGAACCCTGGGGTCATCGCCGCTGTAGCCATGGAAACACCTCCTGAAATTTGAGTGGCGGGAGCGAGGGGCAGAGATTCAGGAATTCTGCCCGCTCTAGGCCCGCACCTGGGGTTCACATCCAGTTGTATCGCGGTAGGAGACTCAACTCTAACAGTTTTATTTAGACTTTATGCCCGATTTATAATCTACTTGCCCTCCTCGCCCCTGTCAAGCCCGTTTTCTCGCCGTAGCGCGCACCTGCCTACCAAGGTCTCCGCCAGCCGGCGGCACCTCTTCACTTCTTGCTTTCAAAGGCCTCGGCACATTACTATAAAGCCAGGGTCATTCAGCACAGATACGAGTTTTGGCGCTTCACCATTCTTCCCTGTAGAGGAGAGGTCTCGATGGCGACTCTCAAGTCCGTCATGGCGGAACTGAGCAGCAAGGGCAGTGAGAAGACGCGCATCATTTACGCGCGTCACGGCAATCACCCCAAGCAGATGTTCGGAGTAAGCGTGGCAAGTCTCAAGGAGATCGCAAAAACCATCAAGGGGCAACAGGCTCTGGCCGTCGAGCTTTACGAGACCGGAAACATGGATGCCATGTACCTCGCCGGCATGGTGGCCGACGGATCGCAGATGCCCAAGCAGCAGGTGCAAGTTTGGGCGGAAGGCGCGTCGGGGGTGCCCATGGTTTCGGAATACACTGTGCCGTGGGTGGCGGTGGAGAATCCGCACGCTCGCGATCTGGCGGTGGAGTGGATGGCGTCCAACAACGAATTTGTGGCCGCGTCAGGATGGTGCACTTATTCCGGACTCGTCGCCACAAAAGCGGATGCGCTTTTGGATCTTGCGGAAATCGAGAAATTGCTTGCGACCATCGTCAAGGAAATCCATACGGCGCCAAACCGGGTTCGATCTACGATGAATGCGTTTGTCATCGCAGTGGGGACGTATGTGAAGCCCTTGCTGAAACAAGCGACGGCAGCCGCTCAGAAGATAGGCGAAGTTTCCGTGGACGTCGGCGACACAGCCTGCAAAGTGCCGCTGGCGAGTGCGTACATCGCCAAGAACGAGGCTGCCGGCCGCGTGGGTATGAAGCGGAAGACTATCCGATGCTAGCGTCGGATAAAGGCAGAGCCGCGTCGGCAACACGTTGGAATGTCGACGAGGGTGATCTCAGATTCAAGATTCAACATTCCAGATTCGGCAAGCCCTTGCACCGGAAGGGCCGAGAAACTCAAATTAAAGATGTGAGATTCCGGAAGCTCTGCCATCTAATCCTCGGCTCTTGACCCTGGACTCTCAACTCTTGACTCTCGACTTTTGACTCTCGACTGCCGCTATGATCGCCGGTACGGGCCGCCTAACACCTCTCGCACCTTGCGGGCCAACGCCTCCGGGGTAAAAGGCTTTTGCAGGAATGCCCCGCCGGCATCCAACCCGCCCGGGTAGAAAACGGAATTATCCGCGTAGCCGGAAATGTACAGCACTTTGAGTTGCGGGCGCTGAGCCAGCAGCCGGCGGGCCAACTCGCGTCCGTTCATCTGCGGCATCACCACGTCGGTCACCAGCAGATCGATCTTGCCCGCGAACAGCTCAGAGAGCTCCAGCGCCTCTTCCCCGCGGCTGGCTTCCAATACTTTGTAGCCATTCTCCCGCAACACATTGCGCACCAACTCGCGGACTGAGTCGTCGTCCTCCGCAAGCAGCAGCGTCTCTGTGCCGCGTTGGGCGTCGGCTCGCCCACGCGCCGAACTCGGATCGTCAACCTCCACCTCGGTGCGGGGCAAGTAAATCTTGAAGGTCGTTCCCTTCCCCATATCGCTGTAAACCCAGATGTATCCTCCGCTCTGCTTGACGATGCCGTAAACCATGGCCAGCCCGAGGCCGGTGCCTTTTCCAACCTCCTTGGTGGTGAAGAAAGGTTCGAAGATGCGGGCCTGTGTTTCGGCGTCCATCCCGATGCCCGTATCGCTGAACGTCAGCAAAACGTAAGGCCCGGGCTTGAGGGGAAAGTGGGCCTGAGCAGAAGCAGCATCCATCTTCACATTCGCGGTCTCGATGGTCACCACACCGCCCTCCGGCATGGCGTCGCGCGCGTTGACCGCGAGATTCATCAGCACCTGCTCGAGTTGCCCAGGGTCAGCCATGATCGGCCACAAACTCTCGCCCAGAGCGGTGACCAGGTCGATGTCCTCTCCGATCAGCCGCTTCAGCATTTTCTGGATGTTGGAGACCACGGAGTTCAGATCCAGCACCCGGGGCGCCAGCACCTGCTGCCGGCTGAAGGCGAGAAGCTGGCGCGTCAGCGAGGCGGCCCGGCCCGAGGCGTTCCTGATCTCGTCGACGTACCCGCGCAGCGGTTCGACAATGCCGGGGTGCTCGATCAGAAGCCCGCTGTAGCCGCTGATAATCGTCAGCATATTATTGAAGTCGTGCGCCACGCCGCCCGCCAGCCTGCCCACCGCCTCCATTTTCTGCGCCTGGCGAAGCTGCTGCTCCAGGCGCTTTCGCTCTGTCACCTCAGCCTTGATGGCAATGAAATGCGTAATCTCACCGCGCTGGTCCCGCACCGGCGTGATGGTCATGTGCTCGTTGTAAAAACTCCCATCCCCACGGCGGTTGATGATTTCGTCCTGCCAGATTTCACCGCCCAGGATTGTAGTCCAGAGCCGTTTGTAGAAAGCCTCGTTTTGCTTTCCGGACTTGAGAATGCGCGGGTTCTTACCCAGGGCTTCCGCGCGCGAGTACCCCGAGACACGGCAAAAGGCGGGATTGACGTACTGGATGGTGCCTATCGCGTCGGTGATGAAGATCCCCTCTGCGGATTGTTCGATGGCGGTGATCAGCAGGGTTCTTTCCGCCTCCGCCGATTTTTCCTTGGTGGAATCAATCGCCACACCGCGAAGGTGGATGGGGCGCTTCTCCGCGTCCAACACCACATGCGTGGTATCGTGAAGCCAAACCAGATGCTTGTCTGCCGCGACCATCCTGTATTCAAGGCTGTGGTCCCGGCCCTCCCCCATCGCCTGCCGCCGCGCCGCCACAACCTGCTCGCGATCGAGCGGATGAAGGTGTCGCTCCCAGAAACCCGGTTCGTTCAGCCATTCCTCAACCGGGTAGCCCAGGATTTGTTCAGCGCGCTGGCTCACGAAAGTGAATTGATGGGTCTGCGGTTCGGCTTCCCACACAATCGCATCGATGCTCTGAACCAGTTCCCGCAAGCGGCGCTCCGAAGCCTCGGCGGCCGTCCGCAAGCGTTCGCTCTCCGTCTGGTCCTCGACGGTCAGCAACAGGCGGCCTTTACCCTGCCCATTGGAGATCTGGGTCAGACCGAGCCGGGCAGGTCGAGTCCCCTTTCCGCCTAACGCGGCGAGGTTCAGAAGCACATCGTGCGGTTCGCCGCCGAGATCTGTAGCCCCCAGCAGGCGCCGGGGCGGCCCCTCTGCCTGGATGACCTCGGGCAAGGGGCGTCCGATCACTTTCTCGGGACGCACATGAAATCCCTCGAGAAAAGTCCGGTTGGCGGAAAGTACGTTCAGGTCGGGAGAGAGCATCAATAGGCCCACCGGGACGTTGTCCACCATTTCCTGCGCAAACGCCTGGAGAGCGAGGATGGCCTGCTGGTGCGCCACCCTTTCTTCCAGAGTGCGGCCCAGCGTCGTGCGACGGTACCCGATCAAGAGGTAGGCGTAAACGAGAATGATCAACGCCCCTACCAAGGCTTCGAGCCGGGCTCGGCTGGAAAAATCCTCCAGCGCTTCTTGCCGGTCGATCTTTCTCACCAGTATCCAGTCGGTTAGAGGAATGGGCTGAACGGCGCTCAGAACGCGAACGCCTCGGTTGTCCACCCCTTCGCCGCTCAGTGATTTTCCCAGTCGCCCCGCTTCGACCGCGGGAACTGGCAGGGGGCCTTGCCGATTACCCTGCGGAAGTGGTGCCCCGCGCAGCGGCGAGAGATAAACCAACTCGTTTCCCTGGCGTTCCAGAAGCAGCGTTTCGCCGCTGCGCGTGGGAACGCTTTCCACCATCAGCAGCGGAAACAACCCCTTTCTGGGGTCAATCTGCAAAACGAGCAAGCCCGTGGCGACGGACGCAGACGGGGCTTCTGCCTTGGAACGAGCGCCGGGAAAAACCGGCGAAAGAAAATAGACATAGCTACTGGCCTGCCTTTGCCCCAACGCGCCAACCCAAAAAGCGTGGCCCTGCGACACCTGTCGCGCCCGTTCAATTACTGCGGGCGCCATACTTTCCGAGGTCGCGGACCGCGCCTCGACTCGTCCCTCCATACTGACCAGGTAGATAGCGGCATAGCCATGTGTAAAGGCGACCTGGTCCATGAACGCCGAAAGATGACCAACTTCCTCCTCTCGAAGTGCGCCCGTCAATCCGGACTCCTCAACGGGCCAAAGCAATCGTTGAACGGAGGGGTACAATGAAAGCAATTCGGCGTCAGCGCGGCGTTCCCCTAGCCAGTTTGATACAAAACGCGCGCGGTCGCCGGCAATAGTCGACTGTTGATCCTGCCAGTAGGCAATGGTCGCCTTTCGATTCTCCAGAATGTGAAATCCTGTTAGGGCCGTGACGATCACAGCTCCGGCAAAGAACGCCAGAAGGTAATGCCAAAGGTGGCCACGCGATTCATCGGAAGTTTCCGCGAGGTGCGGTGAGAAGTCAACGGTCGTGTTGCCGGCCGCGGGAGTTTCCGTGCTTGAAGAACTCATGTACAATCTCGTCAATCGCCAGAATGATACCACCTTGCAATAGAATTGCCACTCAAAACCAGGAGTCAGGAGTCAGGATTGAGGAGTCAGAATCTCGAAGGGTCAGAATCTCGAGGTTGACGGAATCGATGTCCTCGGAGTATCTTGCACGCTTGCATTTTCTTGTTGCAGAGAAACGAGGGTCCGGCGTCGGGATCGCCCCTACCACAGGTGGTCGAGTCTTCTGACTCCTGACTTCAGGCTCCTCTTGTCAGCGGAGGCATTTCCCATGAATTTGCACCACATCATTGAAGCCCAGCAATTCGACGTGTCCACAATCTCGCGCCTCATTCAAATCACGCAAGATATGGAGAAAGTCGTCTCGGGCGGCGGGACTTCACAATTCCGCGGACGAATCATGGCCACACTTTTCTATGAGCCGTCAACGCGCACCCGCTTCTCTTTTGAAGCGGCGATGCACCGCCTCGGGGGGAGCGTGGTTTCAACGGAGAACGCCGCCGAATTCTCTTCGGTTGCCAAGGGTGAGACACTCGAAGACACGGTTCGCATTTTGAACGGTTACGCCGATGTCCTGGTGATTCGTCATTACGAGGTCGGTTCGGCCAGACGCGCGGCGTCCGTATCACGCATTCCGGTTATCAACGCCGGAGACGGGGCCGGGCAACATCCCACACAGGCTCTGCTGGACCTCTACACCATCCATAAAGAGATCGGCGCGATTGACGGCTTGCGGATCGCCATGGTGGGAGACCTGGCGCAGGGCCGCACCGTTCGGTCCCTAGCCTATTTGTTGAGTAAGTATCAGGATGTGCGCATCTACTTCGTCGCTCCACCTCTCTTGAAAATGAAAGAAGATATCCTCGACCATTTGCGCGAAAAAGGAGTCTGGTACACGGAAGAAACCGACCTCGACAAAGTGCTTCCGGAGGTGAATGTGGTCTACCAGACGCGGATTCAAAAGGAGCGCTTCGGCGACCGCATTGCCGACTACGAGCAATGCCGAGGCGTGTACTTGATCGCTTCGGAGTCCCTGCGACTGATGAAGGCCGACGCTATCGTCATGCATCCTCTTCCCCGCCTCGACGAGATCGCCAAGGAAGTTGACAGCGATCCGCGGGCTGCCTACTTCCGCCAAGCGCAAAACGGCCTCTGCGTCCGGATGGCCCTGCTGACCATGGTGTTGGGATAGTGGGCACAAACGCTTCCTGGTCTTCGGTTGAGATCCTCTGCCTTCTGGAGCGGCGCCTTAACTCTCTGATCACATTGGCGTCCGAGTTAACAGCTTAGCGCCCAGTCTCACTTGGCCACGTACCAGCCGCTCAGGCGCGTTGTCCGCTCTTGCTCAGAATCCGCGAGCACATCGGATACCGAGCATCGAAGCCAAAATCAGAACGACGGTACTCCCCCACACAACATTCGTACCGGTACCAGAGTGCCCTTGTCGACCTAGAGCAGGAAGGCGAAAATTACCATCTAGGTGATGGCTGTGAACAGTATTTGCAAGACACATATTGAAAGAAGGTGAACTTATGTTGATAGGTACGCGCCTGCGCCAGCTTCGTGAACAAAAGCAATTGTCGCAAGGAGATATTGAGGAGCGCACGGGGTTACTGCGTTGCTACGTATCCCGAGTCGAAAACGGTCACACGGTTCCTTCGCTGGAGACCCTGGAGCGATTTGCGGGGGTTCTCGATGTTCCGCTGTACCAACTCTTTTTCTCCGGGGACGAGACTCCGCCAACTCCGAACCTTACGCCGCGGAGGACGCTGGACGAAATGACAGGGGACAACGGCGACAAGGGGATAGACGCTCAATTCCTGTTGAAACTTCGGAACCTCTTGGGTCGGCTTGCCGAGCCCGATCGAGATGTCATCTTAAGCCTGGCCAAGAGATTAGCCGGGCGTTAAGGGAATCCCTCGGGCAACTCAGGACTCCCCGCCGGCATGGCAGTTGGTCCCGCCCAGGTCGGACGATCGTGTCCATACCGGCCAGGCCGGGGACGTTACTGCGGAATCAAAACCACGTTCTCGTCCGCAGCTTCCTTTGGCGTCGCTTTGGCAGGGACCTTTCCACCTAGAGCCCGAAGGTAGTTGACCACATTCCACATCCGCGGTTCGGGCATGCGGCCTTTTTGGCCAGGCATGGGCTCCTTACCGGTGGACACGATGGCAAAAAGTTCGCCGTCGGTGCGCTTGGACAAAGAGTCCGCTTGCGTGAAATCAGGCACCGTTAGCGACATTTCTTTAGCCAAGTCGCCTTTCCCGTCTCCCGTATCGCCGTGGCACAACGCACACTGCGTCTTGAATACCTTCTTGCCGCGATCTACGGATGCGTCCGTAAACCTGATCGGGTTTTTCTTGGCTGCGTCTTCGGGCGAAATTGCGTAGTTGTGCGGTGTGGACGCAGTGGCCGGTTGTGAACTTGAGGCGGCGGGAGCCTGAGGCTCATCTTTCTTCTCTTGCGCCAGGAAGCTTCCCCCCACCAAGAGGATGATCGCTGCTGCCAATAATATCTTTAGTTTCATATGCATTGAGCGCTCCGCAGTGGCCCAAGTCGGTTACGTGAGGCGACAAGACGAACTAAACCTTGCCGGTTCATTTGAGCCACAGCGATTGGCACAGAGCAATTTCCGTGCCCAAGCGCTTGAACTAAACAGAAAGAAGGTGCGGGAGGGGCACTTCGAATTCTGGCGAAATGCCCCCTGCATGGAAGGCACAAGCAGTTGGTCTTGCGGAAAATATTACAACGTGCAATTTGGTCATCGGCTCTTGCATTAAACAGAGTTGGCAAGCCTCCCGTGGTCTGAAAGGCTCAGTATTTGGCTAGGCACGAACGATGCCAATCTCTGCGCTCGAAGGCCTTTGCAATTCAATGAGTTACAAGTTCAGCGAGAGCACGGCGGCGCGAGAACTAGGGCAGACTTGCATTCCCTGTGTAGAATTTTCCAAGACCCACGGCGTGAACTGAGAGGCCAGCAGAATATTACCTCTCTACTCAGCGTTTAGAGGGATTGCATTAATGGACAAATAGATCATCCCGCCCTTCCCCGCGTTGCCGCCTCGAGAACCTTTTGGCGGTGGCCTTCCGAACCGGCCATAAGTCCTCCACTAACTCACCTGCAGGCTTGTTGTAATCCAAGAAATGGAGTGTATGCCCTGGTCATCGGGTTATTCAGGAAGGACACCCACAGGCATGCCAGTCGTAACGGAGAGAATAACCGGCGAGCGTTCCCCTTCGACGAGATTCCGGCCTCTTTCTTTGGCGCGATAGAGCGCCTTATCTGCCGCAGAGAGGAGGGCCTCCATGGGCGACGGTTGCAGTTGGTGCGAGGTCGCCACACCCACGCTGACCGTGACATTGATCGAGATGTCGTTGACTGCGATGGGCTGGGAACTGACTACTTCACGGAGCCGCTCGGCTTGGGCTAGGCCGGGCGCGGCGTCGCAGCCGGGGGCCACCACCAGGAATTCCTCTCCCCCAAACCGCCCCACATTATCATAGGTGCGAATGGATGTGCGCAGCCTCCTGGAAACTTCGCAGAGGACTCCGTCTCCAGCCGGATGCCCAAACTTATCATTGACGGACTTGAAGTGATCAATGTCAACCATCATCAACGTGAGGGGTTTTTGTTCGCGTTCGGCGCGGCCCACTTCCGCCGCCAGGACCTCCATAATGGCGCGTCTGTTCAAAAGATGGGTCAGGACGTCGTGCATGGCCAGTTCGCGAAGCGCATCTCCCGCCTGAATCAGGCTGTCCTGCAACTCCACAATCCGGGCACCGGCGCGCAGGCGCGCTTTGAGCTCATAGGGATCAAAAGGCTTCGTCAAATACTCATCCGCCCCCGCCTCGAGTCCCGCCACCACGTCTTCCTGGTATCGCCGGGCGGTCAGGAGGATCAAGTAAATATAAGGCTGGATATTAAGCCGCCGTACTTCGCGGCAAACCGACATGCCGTCCATCTCCGGCATCATCCAGTCCAGGAGAGCGAGGCGAGGGGCATTTTCCTGTTGAAGGATTTGCCATGCCTGCAGGCCATCGGTCACGATTTGTACGTCGTAACCCCACTTCGCCAGGTAGGTTTGTAACATCCGACCTGTTATAAGGTCGTCTTCGGCCACCAGGATTTTCATGGTTTTATGCCGCCACTTAGAGTAATCAAGACGGGCCCCAGTTCCTCGAGGGCCGCGTCGAGCGCGGTCAGAGCTTCGCGAGCCTCGTCGAGATGTCCTTCCCGGCCCATCACTTCCAGACGCAGCGCCGCGTCATAAGAAGCTCGAGCCGAGAAATTCGCCACGGTGCCCTTCAGTTTGTGCGCGGCCCGCTCCAACCCATGGGCATCGCTTCGCTCCACAGCCCCTCGAATCCCGTCCATCAGTTTCGGACAGTCGTCCATGAAGAGACTGACTACATCCCGAAGCAAGTCAGCCTCTCCTTCAAATCGCGACAGGAGCGCCGACTCATCAAGGACCTCTTGTTTTATCCCTACCGGCGCGCCTTGCGCCGATTTGAGCTCGACGGTTCGCACTCCGGCGATCAATTCGAAAAGCTGCTTGGAATTGATCGGCTTGGGAACATAGCCGTCCATGCCCGCTTCCAGGCAACGCTCCCGGTCGCCTTTCATCGCATAAGCAGTCATAGCAATTATCGGCAAATGCTCCCCTGTCCTTGTCTCTTTGTCTCGAACTGCCGCCGTCAGTTGCAGCCCGTCCATCTCGGGCATCTGCACATCCACTAAAGCCAGGTCAAAATGTTTTCGCTCGAGAACTTCCAGCGCCTCCAGCCCGTTGTTAGCGATGGTGACAATGTGTCCTTTATTCCGCAGGAGGTGCTCGGCCAAGCGCTGGTTCACGATGTTGTCTTCAACCACCAGGATCTCCATCCCGCGGCGATTCTCGCGGAGGGAATGCCGCGTCACCAGGGGCGCCGATTCCTCCGTCGGTACCCTGGAGCCCAGAACGCTGACAATCGCTTCCAGCAGGTCCGCCTGCCGCACCGGTTTAGTGAGGTAGGCGGCTATTCCCAGTTCGCGGCAGCGAGCCGCGTCTCCGACCTGTCCGCCGGAAGTCACCATGGTAACTAGCGTGCTTGCCAGCCGCGGGTCGCGCTTGATTTCCTCCGCCAATCGGAAGCCATCCATCATCGGCATATGAGCGTCGGTCAGCACGAGAGGAATGGGATATCCACCCTCCTGGGCGTGTCTCAGCGCCATCATGGCTTGAAAACCATCCGCCGCCAAACAGGTTTTCATACCCCAGAAAGAAAGCGTCTCATCCATCACGCGGCGATTTGTCGCATTGTCGTCCACAACCAGAACCGCGACGCCGTGAAGGGTCACAGACGAAGTCTTCTTCGGCGTCACACTGCCGTGAGCCCGCCCAAAACGCGCCGTGAAGTGAAACGTACTTCCCTTCCCCAATTCGCTCTCCACCCAAATCCGGCCATGCATCATCGACACCAGCCGAGCCGAAATCGTCAAACCCAGCCCAGTTCCCCCGAAGCGCCGAGTGGTAGAACTATCGACTTGCGCAAAGGCCTCGAAAATGAACTGCTGTTTGTCCCAGGGAATGCCAATTCCTGTGTCCCGGACCGCGAAATGGAGCACGTACTCATCGTCGTTTGAAGAGTCCCCTTCAACCCGCAGCAGGATTTCTCCTTGCTCTGTGAATTTGAGTGCATTGGATAGAAGGTTTACGATGATTTGCCGCAGTCGGGTAGGATCCCCCACCACCACGTCCGGCACCTCGGGAGCCACGTCACAGATCAGTTCGATGCCTTTTCGGTCCGCCGGGAACGCGAACATTCGAACATCTTCCTCGAGACTATCCCTCAGATTGAATTCAATCAGATCAAAGTCCAGCCTCCCGGCTTCGATTTTAGAGAAATCCAGCACCTCATTGATCACGGTCAGCAGCGAGTCCGCCGAAGACTTGACCATGGAGAGGAATTCCCGCTGCTCGCCGGTCAGATCAGTGCTCAACGCGAGCTCGGTCATGCCCAGAATGCCGTTCATGGGTGTGCGGATTTCATGGCTCATGTTGGCCAGGAACTCGCTCTTGGCGCGGCTCGCGGATTCGGCCACCTCTTTCGCTTTTTGCAGTTCTGTTTCGCCTTGTTTGCGAGCCGTAATGTCGATCAAAGTGCCTTCGATCAGCTCTTCCCCGTCTTTAATCAAAGTGGCGGTTTCCAGCACCCAAACCGGAGTGCCGTCCCTCTTTAACAGGCAGTGCTCAAAATCGCTCAGAGCTCCCTGCGTCTTGAGGCTGGAAGTAAACCCTTCCCGCGCTGAGGGGCTGGTGTAGAGGTCCGAGGCGTTTCGCCCCACTAATTCCTGCGGGGTGGAGTAGCCAAAGATGCGCGCGCAGGCTTCGTTGCAATCCAGAATTCGCCCCGCCAGGCTGACACGATAGACGCCCGCGAGATTGCGTTGGAACAGCATGCGGTAACGTTCTTCGCTTTCCGCCATTGCCTCCTCCGCACGCCTTCGTGCGGTGATATCGCGGAATCCCCAGACCCGCCCGATGTTTCTTCCCCAGGCGCGCTGAGGCTCGGAATGGCGTTCGAAAACGCGTCCATCCTTGAACTCCACGAGATCGTCACATAGAGCCTCCGAATCCTCGTACAAGCTGCGCATTGTCTTGAGGAAAGCGTTGGGATCTTTCAACTGGGGGAGAGCGTAGTCCATCCACTTGCGGTCATTGCCCGAGCCAAGGGCAGACTCAGGAATTTTCCAAAGCTCGGCAAACTTCGTGTTGTGGGCTACGATGTTTCCCGTAGCGTCCAGCACCAGGATTCCGTCCGCGGTGGACTCTAGCGTAGCCCGGATGGTCTCCGTTTGGTGCCCAACGCGCCGCCTTAACATGCCCACCCAAAACAGAATACAGACGACGGCCAGGGCCGTGACACCCAGCAGAATAAGCGTGCGCTGAAGGTTCCACCAGGGCGGCTGTTGCAGCACTACGATGTCACCTGACGTGCGCAGCAGCATCGCGAAATCCACGGGGATTCGGTTTTCGTCAACCCTGACATCGCAGATTCCAGTTAGTTGCACGAGGCTGCCCGTGCGGGCGTGCTCCGCCATCGCCTGCTGCCCAGTTCCCTCCATCTGGGCCTCGACGATGACTCCGTCTGAATTGAGAGTGAGCGATCTCTGATTGCCGCGGAGCGAGACGCCGAGCACGCGCCCTCGAATCTGGATGAGTTCGCAATCATAGATCCCCGACAACGCCTGGGCAGCGGTCGCCACCAGTGGGGGAGTGGGCGCGCCATTCCCGAGCTTGCGATAGACTGCGTCCTTGAGCATCGGGCTGAAGTCACCAACCGCTGGGTAACCTACCACGTCAACCCGGTCGCCGACACTCACGGGGGTTGTTTGAAGTGTTTCGACTTCCAAGCCCTCTTGGGCGTCTCGTATGAAAATGCGCTTGCCCGCCAACTGCAGGGTGACAATCCCTTGAACATGCACGGCTTGGTTGTAAGCTCCAACCGAACCCAGCCTCTCGACGAGGTGGATGGGACGCAAGGGAATTGAAAAGGGGTCCGCAGAGGCCGGCAATTCAATGGCGAGGTTTTTCAGCCCTGGCACAAGGAGAAGGGCGCCAAGAAACTGGAACCGCGGGTTGTAGGTGCCTCCGGAAACACCCTGTAAAACGACCTTGGCTCCTACGAGACCCGCCGGAATGGGTTTATAGTCCAACACATATACGGGAACGATTACTGTCCCCGACGCCACGTGCAGCAGCAAACGGCCTTGGCTCTCCGCTGCGGACCTCACCACGCCTTCGAGTTCCACAAACTGGCTGTCCTCGACTCCGGTAACAAACTCTTCCCCCGTGACCCGCTTGGGAGCCGGCAAAGGGCCCTGACCGACTACCTGGATCTTGGGGTTTTCAATCTGGGAAGCAAAATCTCCCGGCCCGCTGATGCCGGTGACCTCCACGATCTGGCCGGAGTGAAGTTGCAGGATGGAGGCATCCGAGTTCACATAAATGCCAGCCGTGGAATCTTGAACGAAGAGATCGTTCTGCGTTTTGTCGGCGTAGGATACCACTCCGCGCACATGAATCGGGTATCCAAACCGGGCCTTCTCGGAAGGCAGATCCCTGACTTGTCGAATAGTCTCCAGTGTTTTCACGCCCTGCGAACGCGTGTCCTTCGCTTGCTGGGCAGGAGAAGCACTGGCGAGGAGCGCCAAGGCCGTCAGCAACAGAACGACATAATGGCGGGCGCGTCGCCGTGTCTCGGTGGGAGCATCTTCGCTTAGAACTGCCATGATCTCCTAGGCCGCCAACGATATTCTGGGATGGAGGAGGGCAATTGCCAGCCCTCCCGATTTCAGACTGGGGATACTAACAGAGGGGGCAAGCCTACGCAATGCAACAAAAGTACTACCCAGGTAATGTGGCTGTCGTTTTGCTACCTGCTTCCTTCACCCGATTGTCGAACGAGAATCCAGCTTCGAACGTCCCGTATCAATGGTACGCTTGGGCGGCCCTGAATCTCAGGTTTGTGGAACTTTACGGCAGTGCATAGAGAATACCAAGCGGTACCCTGTAAGCTACAAAGAGCAATGACAGGTTAACGACCCGGGAATGCCAACTGAATCGAAGAGCACCGTACTCCTTTCCTGTGCCCTCTGGGTGTTAGCCTGTATACTGCCTTCGGCGCTTTCCGGCCAAGCCCCTGCAGCCGGAACAATCACTGGCCACGTGCGCGGTCCGGGCGTTGTTTCCGTACCTGCCGTAACGGTCCAACTGATAAATCCGCAAACCGGTGAACGTAAAGAGACTTTGACAGACGAAAATGGGAATTTTGCCTTCACCGGGATTCCACTTGGCAATTACCGTATAACCCTATCGTTGGTCGGATTCAGGCCTGACGTGCGGGAACCGATCCCCGTGACTGCGGATAAGCTGCTCAAGATCAATTTAGCGATGGTTCTTGCAATGCCCGAAGGCGCTGCCGTAGCTCAGGGGAATGGCGGGGGGCGTTCGCCGCTAAGACGTGGCAACGGCAACCTGGCAACGCTCACGCCGACAACCCGGAACCGCGGCCAATTCCCTGCTGCCTCACAGAACTCCTTCGGCGATGGCGCCGGAGGAGAAGAGGGAGTGCTCCGAATTACGGAGAATGGCGGTGCGGAAAGCGCCGGCACCGAGAACGCTGCCCCAGGTGAGACGATGCCCGAAAATCCCGACGCCTCCACGAGCGCGGCCAACTCTTTCCTGCTGGGCGGCGGGGTGGGTGATGTCGCAACCCCCGGGGAGGGCCGTGGCGGCCGGAGGGGAATGCGCGGTGGAGGCGGGGGATTTGGTGGTGGTGCCGGCGGCTTTGGAGGAGGCGCGGGCAGCCCGTTCGGCGCAGGAGGCGGTCCCAGCGGAGGCGGACAGGGAGGAGGGTTCGGTGGGGGTGGCGGAGGTTTTGGAGGCGGTGGAGGAGGAGCGCGTGGTTGGGGCCGCAATCGGGCCCAGGTGAATCGAATCCGGGGCAACTTCACCGAGCAATACACAAACTCAGGCTTCGACGCTCATCCCTACCCGCTGAACGTGCTCGAGTCGCCTCGCATTCCCTCCTACCAGGAAACCTTTGGCTTCTCTTTGGGCGGCCCGCTCGTAATTCCCAAGGTTTATAACGGCGGCAGCAAGACAAGCTGGTTCGCAAGTTACAACTTGCAGCGCGGCAGGACCGGATTCGACAGCTTCTCAACAGTTCCCACAATGGCGGAGCGCGAAGGAGATTTTTCGGACGCAGTCCTCAGGTCCGGCCGATACGCAGCGATCTATGACCCCTTGAGTAGCGCTACTGGCGCTCGCACGCCTTTTCCGGAAAACACCATCCCCGCGCAGCTAATCTCGGCCGAAGCGCAAGGTCTGCTGTCCTATATCCCCTTGCCGAACCTCCCCGGGCAGGTGCAGAACTTCCATTTGCAGGTTCCGCTGCCCACCGGGAACGACCGCGTGATGGGCCGCATCGGACAGCAGATCGACTCCAAGAATAGTCTGAACGTCATGTACTACTTCAACCGCGCGAGCAGCCAGTCGGTCGCCACTTTTCCCGGCATCAGATCTCAGACCTCGAGCCGCGGCCAGAATCTGAGCGTCAGTGAATCGCATACGTTCAATACCCACCTCGTCAATACCCTGTCTTTGAACTTTAATCGCTTGCGAACCTCCTTGCTGAACGACTTTGCCTTCCAGCAGAACATTGCCGCGCAACTTGGAATTAACGGGGTATCGACCAATCCCTTCGATTGGGCAATCCCTAGCATCGGCTTTACGAATTTCGGCGGTTTGAACGATCCGCTCTCCTCTCTCACTCGCCCGCAAACCATCCGCGCTAACGATGTTCTGATCTGGAACCACGGCAAGCACAACATTCGCCTGGGAGGCGAGTTGCGCCGCGTTGAGCAGAACACCGGGACTGATCCTAACGCGGAGGGGACCTTCAGCTTCACCGGCTATAGCACCAGCAACTTCGACAAGGGATATCCGGTCCCGGGAACGGGCTTCGACTTCGCGGATTTCCTGCTGGGCCTTCCGCAGACCACCTCGGTCCGCTACGGCGTGGCGAGCAACTACCTCCGGACCTGGGTCACCACCTCTTTCATTCAGGACGACTGGCGCGCCGGCAACCACTGGACGCTCAACGGCGGCATCCGGTACGAATACTTCCTGCCCTTTAGTGAAAAGTACGGACATCTCTCTGACTTGGCCTTTGGGCCCGGCTTCACTTCGCCCGAAGTGGTTACCGGCATCGAGAGCGGTTCCCTGCCTCCTTCTCTCATCCACAGCGACTGGCACAACTTCTCGCCCCGCCTGGGCATCGCTTACCGCCCGTGGATTCAGCACCACCTGGTGATGCGCAGCGGCTATGGGGTTTTTTACGATGGCAGCATCTACTCGCGCATGGTGAACAACATGGTGGACCAGCCTCCGTTCGCACAGGCCTCCACTCTGACCACCAATCCCGAGCAAGTGCTGACCCTCGAGAACGGATTCCCGGCTCTGTCGCCCAACACGATTCATAATACCTACGCGGCCGACACGAATTACCGCCGCCCCTACGCGCAGTCTTGGAACTTCAGCGTCGAGGATGAGATCGTCCGCAACGTTGTCCTTAACGTCCAGTACATCGGCACCAAGGGAACGAAACTCGATTTGCTGCTTTCGCCTGATAGCGTGAACCCCAGCGCCTCCGGTTCGCACGAAACCTCGATTCCCGGTGTCCAGCAGTTTCTTTACGAGACCTCGGGCGCGGCTTCGATTTACAACGGCCTCCAGGTCGTTTTGCGCCGGCAGTTCCACGGCGGCTTCTCGATGAGCGGCTTTTACACCTGGTCAAAGTCGATTGACGATGCGGCCAACATTGGAGGCAATGGTCACAACGTGCCCCAGAACAGCTTCGATCTCATAGCGGAGCGGGCGCTCTCCAACTTTAACGTCGGGCAGAAACTGGTGGTCAATCACACTTACGAATTGCCCTTTGGCGGACAGCGCCGTTTCCTGAATCGCGGCGGCTTCGGGTCGCGCATCATTGGTGACTGGCAACTCAGCGGCGTTGCCACCTTGCAAACCGGCTTGCCTTTGACTGCGGCCGTGGCCGGCAACCAGTCCAACAACAACGGTTCGGGCGTCTTTGCCTCCGAACGTCCCGACGCCACAGGCGTTCCCGTCAGCCTGCCACGCTCACAAAGGACAACTTTGGATTTCTTCAACACCGGTGCGTTCGCGCTACCCGAATCGGGCGAAGTCGGCACGGCGGGACGCAACACGATTATGGGTCCGGGCGCAGTGACTTTTAATATGTCGCTGGGGCGCTTCTTCACTTTCTCTCGCGAAAAGGGCATTCGTGGACGGTTCAGCATCAACGCCAACAACATTTTCAACCACCCGAATTACGCCGGCGTGGCGACCACGATCAACGCGCAGAATTTCGGCTGGGTGACCAGCGTAGCGGCCATGCGCTCTTTGAACGTAGCGTTGCGGTTTAACTTCTAGGCAGGTGGGAAGGTCGGCAGATGGGCAGATCGGCAGGTCGGCAGATCGGCAGGTGGGCAGGTGGCATCGCTCTCACCATCTGCCTATCTGCCTATCTGCCCACTGCCCTTCTCCCCCAGCAGAAGCCTTCCACTCCCACGTCTCGAAGCCCGCAACAGGCCTTCATTCTGCGCACTCAGACCAATGAAGTGCTGGTCGACGTGCGTGTATATGACAAAGCCGGCAAAGCGGTGACGGATTTGAAGCAATCGGATTTTCGTGTGCTTGAAGACGGAGTTCCGCAAACCATTTCTGATTTCAGCCTGGAAGACGTGGAGAAATTGACGCAGATCACCGGCGGCGGGGAGCGTGCGCAGGTGATTGACCTTGCGGAGCTCCCGCCCGAGGTTAACGCCGACAAGGTGCTCCAGGATCATCGCCTGCTGGTTTTCTTTTTTGACTTGAGTTCGATGCAACCGGACGAGCTGATGCGCGCCCTGAAGGCCTCGGGCGATTTTGTTGCCCACCGCATGACGCCCGCAGACTTGATTGCCGTCGTTACCTACTCTTCCAACCTTCGTGTCGTGCAGGATTTCACCAACAACCGCGACTCGCTCACCAAGGTCCTGCGCACCATCCTGGTGGGCGAAGAATCCTCCAGCCTGGCTGCGCAGGGCGCGATCGGTGAAGCCGGCGGTACGGATGCCAACGGCATGGAAGTCGTCACCCAGGATGTCTCTGACGCGTTCACCCCGGATGAAACCGAGTTCAACATCTTCAACACGGACCAGAAGCTGGCGGCCATTGAATCCCTGGCCACCATGCTTCACCAGGTGCCTGGGCGCAAGAACGTGATCCACTTCTCCAGCGGCATCTCGCGCACCGGCCAGGAAAACCAGGCGCAGTTGCGGGCCACCATCGACGCTGCGAATCAAGCCAATGTGTCGCTCTACACGATGGACGCGCGCGGCCTGCTGGCCCTGCCGCCGGGCGGCGACGCCTCGTCATCCAGCCCCTCCGGCACTGCGATCTATTCCGGTTCAGCCCACGCCTCGCAGGTTTCCTCCTTGCAGGGAAGCCGTGAAACGCTGGCCTCGCTCTCCACCGACACTGGCGGAAAGTTCTTCTACGACCTCAACGATTTCAGCCCCGCCTTCCAGGAAGTCCAAAGAGACAATTCCAGCTACTATCTGATTGGCTATTCGCCCATCAACAAGCGCTCGGATGGCCGCTTCCGGCACATTCGCGTGGAAGTGTCGCGGCCCGGCCTGAAGTTGCAGGCGCGGCCCGGCTACTTCGCTCCCAAGAACTTCCGCCAATTGACGCGCGAGGATAAGGAAGTTCAGCTCCAGCAGGTGATGGATCTCGATGTGCCCTTCGTGGATCTTCCCTTTGCGATTGACACTGCCTACTTCCTCCGCGCCGATAAGAAATACACGGTTGTACTCGCCGCCAAGATTCCGGGCGCGGAGGTTTCCTTCCTCAAGAAGTCCGGCAAACATGAGACTGAATTTGACTTTGCCTGGAGGTTCACCGACGCGCAGAACCACACCGCCGGGGGATTGCACGACACTCTGCCCGTGAAGATGACGGACGAGACCTTCGAAGAAGTCACCAGCGGCAACCTTCTCTACGAGGGCGAAATCACGCTGCCGCCGGGAAAGTACAACCTGAAAGTCGTGGCCCGCGAGAATGAAGGCGGCAAAATCGGTACCTTCGAAGTCCCCCTCGTCTTGCCGGACGTCTCCGATCAAGGGTTGAGCTTGAGTACGGTGGTGTTCTCCAATGAAGTGCGGCCCGCCGATCAACTGCCGCGTACGCGATTTGATCGCGACCGCAACGCGCCGCTCCAGGTGGGGAATCGCACCGTGCTGCCGAGTGTTACCCGCGTGTTTCGAAGTAACCAGACCCTTTCGGTATATCTGGAGTCATATGCCGGGAAGCCACCTGCACCTGGGCAAAGCGCCGCGTCTGGCGCCGCGCCACCGCCGTCCGTGGCGTTCGTCTTCCTCCGGCACGGAAAGAAGTTTGCCGAAGCCGGGCCGTTCAACGCCAAGGCGGAAAAGGGCTCAGCGCTGAAGACCACGTATTTCGCGCAGATCCCCCTGGAGAAATTCCCAGTGGGACGCTACACCGTGCAGGTGAACGTGCTCGATCCGGCGGCAGCGCGCGTGGCCTTTACGCGATTGCCCATGGCGGTCGTTAAGCCACCCCCGCGGACTCCGCACGGCGGCGGGTAGACACGTGGCCCGGGCGGAACGCTCGCGCCACAACGCTGTACAACCAGTACCCTATGCCCTGAATCGAATCAGAAGGGATAAGGACATTCACCGTTGGGAGGTAAGCCATGCGAAAGACCAATAACCTTGCGCTATTCTGCCTGATTTCTGCGGCAGCGATCTTACTCGCGATTTCTCTACCGCGGGTGGCCCGCGCGGGCGACAGCCAGCCGAAACTGAGCGGCCGCTGGCAATTCAACAAAGACCAAAGCGACGATGCACAGCAGAAGATCACCGATGCGCAGAGCAACCAGCGCACATCCGCCAACAGCGGCGGCGGGTATCCCGGCGGCGGGACCGGGGGCGGCTATCCGGGCGGCGGGGTCGGTTTTCCGGGAGGCGGCGGGATGGGCGGCGGTGGGATGGGCCGTGGCGGCATGGGCCGCGGCGGCATGGGTCGTGGAGGACAACAGGCCAATCGCGGAAGCACCGTGAACGCCGAGGACTGGGACCGTCTTGGGCAGACTCCGAAGCTCCTGGAGATCGACCAAAAATCCGGCCAATTGGTGGTGACGGACGACTCCGCCCATGCTCAAACCTATTACCTGGACGGCAAGAAGCACGACGATAAGGACGACAATGGAAAGAAGATCTCCTCAACCAAAACCGAGTTGCAAGGCAATACCGTTGTGGCCGAAACAAAGCTGGACCACGGTACCAAACTCACAGAATCATTCCGCGTAAGTGACGACGGCAAGGAGCTGACTATAGTTTCCCGCCTTGAGAACTCTTCCCTGCAAGGACCCGTCACGATCCGGCGTGTTTACAACATGATGGGCCAGGGCCCGACCGATACACCACCCGTGCCGCAAAAATAGAACTTAGGGGCGGTTCGCGAACCGCCCCTGCTTCCCTCCATGCCTCTCCGGCGCAGAAAAGGCACGGCTCCGTGCTAAGATACCGTTCATATGAACAAAGTGTCCGGCGTCACCGTCGCAATGCTGGGGTTCGCGCTCAGCCTATCGGCGCAGGGTGTTCGCGTCATCATGCCGGCGGAGATTGGAATCAGCGAACTGAAAGGAAAACCCTTCACGGCCACGGCCCGAACTACTCTCACCCAGGTCCTTCCGGACGGAACGAAGAAGACCCGCACCGTGGAGGACCACATCGCCCGCGACAGTAAAGGCCGCATCTATCAGGAGCAACACCTGCCCTGGACGGAGGACGTCAACAATCCAATCTACTATGTGAACATTTACGATCCGGTGGGGAAGCAAAGAATCCACGTCGACCCGCAGAACCACAACGTCATCATCAGGCCTATTGAACGGCCGGTCCATTACGATGCCTTGGAGTATCTGACGCTTAAGGCAACGCGGCCCGGAGAACACATCAAGAACGAGAAACTCGGCACGAAAGAGTTTGCGGGCGTAAATGCGTGGGGACGACGAACCATCCACACCTTTCCGGCAGGAATCTTCGGCAACGCGCAGAGTTTTGAATCGGTCGATGAATGCTGGTTTGAGGAGCGATTGGGAGTCGACGTGCTTCGGCGGAGAAGCGACCCGCGTTCAGGCGAGCAGGTCACGGAACTCATTAACCTGACCCCTGGGGAGCCTGATCCCGCCATGTTCCAACCGCCGCCAGGGTATTCGCGAGAGGCTCCGCCCACGCGGCATTAGAAGAACAGCGTCCCGCGAAGGCGGGAGACCGTGAATAGCCGTAGGTGATGCCTACGGAAAAGGTTTTGAAACAGCTTCTGGCAGGCTGCGGAAAAACCCTTCAGGTTGTCATCCTGAGGAGCCGCAGGCGACGAAGGATCTCCGCAGTTCGTTGAAACTGCAACTGCTGGGATTCTTCGCTTCGCTCAGAATGACAGCGTTCCAGGGTTTTTCCGCAGCCTGCTAG
>Ga0181532_10000530_pt1 | contig 39445 bp, 44 predicted proteins | sample PEATcosm2014_Bin_33_FD_119768 | JGI IMG/M metagenome (GOLD analysis project Ga0181532, IMG submission 119768) | Peatland microbial communities from MTU Mesocosm Facility, Houghton, MI, USA - PEATcosm2014_Bin11_30_metaG | ecosystem: Environmental > Terrestrial > Soil > Wetlands > Peat | place...
GTCGTGCGCGGCGATCATGAGCTCGAGGATCGCGCCGGGCGCGGTCGCTTCCGCGAGCTTCACCGGCGTAAAATGCTCGGTGCGGCCTTGCTCGCGCGATTCGGTCAACACCCGCCGCGTCGCACCGACCTCGGCGTCGAGATGCCGCCGCAGCGCCATCGCGCCGCGCTCACGCAAGCGCCGGGCGCGCTCCTTCACGATCGCGCGGGGAAGCTGCGGCATGCGTGCGGCCGGCGTGCCAGGGCGCGCCGAGAATGGAAAGACGTGCAGGTGCGTCAAACCGCATTGCTCGACGAGATCAAGCGAGTTCTTGAACATCTCTTCCGTCTCGGTCGGGAAGCCGGCGATAAGGTCGGCGCCGAACACCATGTCCGGACGCAGCCGGCGCAAAGCGTCGCAGAACGCGATGGCATCCTGACGCGAGTGCCGCCGCTTCATGCGCTTGAGGATAAGGTCGTCGCCCGCCTGCAGCGACAGATGCAAATGCGGCATCAGCCGCTCGTCCTGCGCGAAGGTGTCGATGAGGTCGCGGTCGGCCTCCACCGAATCGATCGACGACAGGCGAAGCCGCTTGAGCTCCGGCACGCGCTTGAGGATTTGCTTGACCAGCATGCCGAGCTTCGGCGCGCCCGGCAGGTCGGCGCCGTAGCTTGTGATGTCGACACCCGTGAGCACGACCTCGCAATAATTGTTGGCGACCAGGCGCCGCACATCCTCGACCACCGCGCCCATCGGCACCGAGCGTGAATTGCCGCGGCCAAAGGGAATGATGCAGAAGGTGCAGCGATGGTCGCAGCCGTTCTGCACTTGGACGAAGGCGCGGGCGCGGCCTTCGAAACCCTCGATCAAGTGTGCGGAGGTCTCCCTGACCACCATGATGTCGTTGACGATCGCTTTGGGCGCATTGGCAAGGCCGAAATCGGCATACGCTTGTTTCCATGCCGCGGCGCTGAGCTTCTCCGCATTGCCGAGGACGCGATCGGCCTCTGCCATGGCAACAAAGGTCTGCGGTTCGGTCTGCGCCGCACAGCCGGTGACGACGATCTTCGCCTGCGGGCGCTCGCGCCGCAGCGCGCGGATCGTCTGTCGCGCTTGGCGCACCGCCTCCGCCGTGACCGCGCAGGTGTTGACCACCACGGTGTCGCTCAAGCCGGCGCGCTCCGCCTCGCGGCGGATCACTTCCGACTCGGCGGCATTGAGCCGGCAGCCGAAGGTGACGACATCGACACTCACTGGTTTGCGCCTTCGTTCATGCCGCGCCGGCATCGGCGAACAGCGCGGCGTCGAACTGGCCGTCGCGCTCGTATTCAACGGGGCCGGTCATCAGCACGTGATCGTCAGCCTCGCGCCATTCAATCGCGAGGTCGCCGCCAGGCAATGTGACCGTCACCTTGCGCCCGGTGCGGCCGAGCCGTGCCGCGGCGACGGCAACGGCGCAAGCCGCCGAGCCGCAGGCGCTGGTGAGGCCAGCGCCGCGCTCCCAGGTGCGGATCGCTACATGGTCGCGCGAAACGACGGCGGCCAGCGTGATATTGACGCGCTCCGGAAACAGCGGATGGTGCTCGAGCGCCGGGCCGATCTTGCGCAGATCGTAGGCCTCCGGATTCTCGACCCAGAAGACGGCGTGAGGATTGCCCATGTTCACGGCGGACGGCGACTGCAGGATCGGCGCGCCGGGCGGACCGATCGCAAGCTCGATCGCGCGGGTGTCGGGCATCTCCTTCGCCAGCGGAATCTCGTCCCAGCGAAAACGCGGCTTGCCCATGTCGACGGTGTACAGCCCATCGCCGGCGGGCCAGCAGGAAATCAGCCCGGCCGGCGTTTCGAAATTCAGCGCCGCCTTTCCAGTCTCGGCACTTATCAGAGCCGCGACGCAGCGCATGCCGTTGCCGCAGGCGCCCGCTTCCGAGCCGTCATTGTTGTAGATGCGGATGGCAGCGTCGGTTTTGCCGCGACCGGGATAAAGCGCCATGAGCTGGTCGTAAGGCTCGTGTCGCGCGGCCGCGCGCGCCTCGGCGGCGCCGATCGGCCCCGGCGCGCCGCGCAGGTCGACGATCACGATCTCGTTGCCGAGACCGTTCATCTTCACGAACTTCTTGTTCGCCAGTGCGCTCATGATAAAGCCCGAATGTGAAGGACTTATATGAGAACTTAGGCCTTGTCCGCCAGTGGGGGCTGCGGGGGCAGCCCCGCGTACGGGCGTGCTAGAATCAATCATGGACGAAGAGACCAAGAGACCAAGAGACCGCGCCGCCCCGGCCGCCGGTCCACAGATAGGAGAGCCTGATGTTGCTTCGCTTTGCGCTCTGCATCGGTATGGCGGCCGCGGCCATCGCCGTCGCCGGACCACAGCCGTCTTGGGCGCAAAATCCACCGCCATCGCCGCCGGCTTCCGCGCCCAAACCCGATGCGGCGCCGGCCGCACCTTCGCCGGGCACTGCCGCCGAGGCGCCCGATCCGTTCGGCGAGGAAACGACGCTTACCGCCAAGCCGATCGTGTACTTGAAGGGCACCGGCACCTGGGACAACGCCTACGAGACGATCACCAACTCGTTCAAGTCGCTCAAAGTATACGTCGATAAGGAGGGGCTCAAGGCCGACGGCCCGGCGATGACGATTTTCACGTCGACCGACGACGCCGGCTTCCAGTTCAAGGCCGCCATCCCGATCGCCGAGCCGCCGAAAAATCCGCCGCACGGCGACATCGCGGTTGGCACATCGCCGCAGGGTCGCGCGCTCGAATTCGTCCATCGCGGCTCGTATGACGCAATGGATAATACATATGAAGCCATCACCAACTATCTCGACGAGAAGCGCCTTGAGGCCAAGGACCTGTTCATCGAGCAGTATGTGACCGACCCCTTGTCCACCAACGAGGATCACCTGGTCGTCAACGTCTACGTCTTGATCAAATAGCGGCTTACAATCACAATTGCCGCACCTCGCCCGGATACAACGTACGGAACCGCTCAGCCTGAATTCCGGCAGCCCGCAAGGCGTCGGCGAGCGCGACGAGCGGCGCATCGATCGCTTCGTCGGTGAGCTGGAACGTGCCGTAATGGTGGCCGAGCGCAAGCTCCGCGCCGCAATCAATCAACGCCTGCACCGACTCGGCGGGGTTCATATGCTGGTCGCGCATAAACCAGCGCGGCTCGTAGGCCCCGATCGGCAGGATCGCGAGCCTGAACGGTCCGTGGCGCTCGCGCGCAGTGCGGAAATGCCGGCCGTCGCCGTAGCCGGAATCGGCAACGAAATAAATGCGGCTGCCTGGCGCTTCGATCACGAACGACGCCCATAGCGACATATTGCGGTCGGACAAGTTTCGCGCCGACCAATGTCGCGTGGCGACGGGCGTCACCGCGACTCCCGGCCCGATGTCGACCCGATCGTTCCAATCGTAGGCTTCGGCCGCGATGGCGGGATCGTGATTTCGCATAATGGTGTCATTGCCGAGCGGTGTGATGACGCGCGGACGATGCCCGGCTGCGAGCCGCGACAGCGTGGCCAGATCGAGATGATCATAATGGGCGTGCGAAACCAGCACGACATCGATCGGCGGCAAGTCGGCAAAGGCGATGCCCGGATCGTTGACGCGCCGCGGCCCGACCAAGCGAAAAGGTGACGCGCGCTTCGACCATACCGGGTCGAGCAGCATATTGAAACCCGCGGTCTGAATGAGGAAGCTCGCATGGCCGACATAGGAAATGCGCCAGCCGCCTTCGACGCGCGCCGGCGGACGCTCGGCATAAGGCGAGGGCGCCCAGGCCGGCCACTTCGCCTTGGTGCTGCGCCAGTAACGATCGACCAACCACCGCAGCAGATCACGCCGGCTTTTCGGCGGCACGCCGTGCGGGTCGAAAAACCGCTCGCCGTCGAAATGATCGGAAACCGGGCCGTCGTAATAGTGCGACATTCTAGTGTCCCGGTTCCGAACTGGCCGCATTATACAACTTGGCTGCCCTGGCGGCCCGGCCATATCGCCACGGTTGACGGCAGCGGCGTTCGCATCTATTTTTCGGCCGCTCTCGCAAGAGACTAAAAGTTTGTCATCGCCGACCGGCCTGTGAGCCGGAGGCCCCCGCCCGACAGCGCAATGCGCCCTCGGGCGTCTTCGTGTTTTCTCCCTCTCGCCGCAGGCGGGGAGAGGTAAGAAGGGAAAAATGTTCGACAGTCTTTCCGAGCGTTTGAACGAGGTCCTCGACCGCCTGACCCGGCGTGGCGCGCTGTCGGATGCAGATGTTGATGCGGCGCTGCACGAGGTGCGGCGCGCGCTGATCGACGCCGATGTCGCGCTCGACGTCGCCCGCGCTTTCACCGAGGAGGTGAAGAAGCGCGCGGTCGGGGTCGAGGTCATCAAGTCGGTCACGCCCGGCCAGATGGTCGTCAAGATCGTGCACGATCAGCTGGTCGAGACCTTGGGGTCGAGTGCCCAGCCGATCGACCTCAATGCGCCGGCGCCCATCGCGATCATGATGGTGGGGTTACAGGGCTCGGGCAAAACCACGACCACCGCGAAAGTAGCCAAGCGCCTCGCCGAGACGACCAAGCGCAAAGTGCTGATGGCTTCGCTCGACACACGCCGGCCGGCGGCCATGGAACAGCTCGCGGTGCTCGGCCGGCAGGTCAGCGTCGACACGCTGCCCGTTGTCGCCGGGCAGTCGCCGGTGCAGATCGCGGCGCGCGCCTTGCAAGCGGCGCGGCTCGGCGGTTACGACGTGGTGCTTCTCGATACCGCCGGCCGCCTCACACTCGACGAGGCGATGATGAACGAAGCGGCGGAGGTTCGCCGCGCCGCTTCGCCGCATGAAGTGCTGTTGGTGGCCGACGCGCTCACCGGCCAGGACGCCGTCAATCTCGCCCGCAGCTTCAATGAGCGCGTCGGTCTCACCGGCATCGTGCTGACGCGGATCGACGGCGACGGCCGCGGCGGCGCCGCGCTGTCGATGCGCGCGGTGACCGGCAAGCCGATCAAGCTCATCGGCACCGGAGAGAAACTCGACGCCGTCGAGGATTTCGATCCGGCGCGGATCGCCGGCCGCATCCTCGGCATGGGCGACATCGTTTCGCTGGTGGAGAAGGCGGCCGCGACCATCGACGCCGAGAAGGCGGCGCGCGTCGCCGAGAAGATGCGCAAGGGCGCCTTCGATCTTGCCGATTTGCGCGAGCAACTTTCGCAGATGCAGCACATGGGCGGCATGAGCGGGCTGATGGCCATGCTGCCGGGGATGGCGAAAATTAAAAATCAGCTCGCCGAGCGCAATCTCGACGAAAAGGTGCTCAAGCGGCAGATGGCGATCATCGATTCGATGACGCCGCGGGAGCGACGCAATCCCGATTTGCTCAAGGCGAGCCGCAAGCGGCGCATTGCCGCCGGCTCCGGCACCAAGCCGGAGGACATCAACCGGCTCCTGAAAATGCACCGTACCATGGCCGATGTGATGAAGGCGATGGGCGGCGCCAAGCGCGGGCCGATGGCCGGCCTCGCCAACATGCTCGGACTTAGCGGGGGTCTTGGCGGGGGTCTTGGCGGGGGTCTTGGCGGCGGCATGCCGAGCCCGGAACAGATGGCCAAGCTCGCCGAGAAAATGCCGGGCGGTCTGCCGTCCGGGTTGCCGGGTGCGCCCGGCTTGCCGCCGTCCATGCCGGGACTGCCGCCGAATTCTCCCGGAGCGCTGCCGGGGCTTGGTGGACTTCCGCCGGGATTCCCCGGCCTCGGAAAGAAAAAATGATCCACACGCAGCCGCACGAGCGTTTTTCAACTCGGCTTTCGCTTGAGCCGAGCACGGTCAGTGCGTTTGCGCACGCAGTCGGCGATACTAATCCAGTGCATCACGACGCCGACTTGGCAGCAAAATCGCGCTTTGGCCGGTTGATCGCGAGCGGGCCGCAGACGACGGCGCATCTGCTGGCGCTGACGGCGTCCCACTTTTCCAAGCGCGGCGCGATGCTCGGCCTCGAATTTTGGGTTCAGTTTCGGCAGCCGATTTACGCAGACGAGACGATCACGCTGGAATGGCTCGTCGTGTCCGTAGAGGACCATCCTCGTCTCGACGGAGAAATTATCGATCTGCGCGGTCGCATCCGCAAGGAAACCGGCGAAACCGCCGTGGGCGCAAAAGGACGCGTTCTTGTCACTGAAAAACTCTGACCCATTGCAAGAAAGGAAAGCAAAAAATGCCTGTTGTCATTCGTATGGCCCGCGCCGGCACTAAGAAGCGGCCGGTTTATCACATCGTCGTGGCCGATAGCCGCGCACCGCGCGACGGGCGCTTCATCGAGCGCCTCGGTTATTTCAATCCGCTGCTGCCCAAGGACAAAACCGAGCGGCTGAAGCTCGATCTGGACAAGGTCAAGGCGTGGATGGCCAAGGGCGCGCAGCCCTCGGACCGCGTGATGCGTTTTCTCGACGCCGCCGGCGTGATGCAACGTCCGAAGCGCAACAATCCGGAAAAAGCGGTGCCGCGCAAAGAGCGCAAGGCGCGGGAGGAAGCCGCCAAAGCTGCCGCGGGGGCGGCTCCGGCCGCCGGCGCAGCACCCGCCGCAGGCGCGGCGCCGGCTGGCTAGCGGACACGAGCGATGGCGGCGCGGCCGGGCTGCGGTAGCGGCGATCGCCCGTGCGGCGCACGGGTTTGCCTCGGGCAGCTCGGCGCTGCGCATGGCATACGCGGCGAGGTGCGCCTGCACTCCTTCACATCCGATCCGGCGGCCATCGCCAATTATGGTCCGCTCGAAACCGAGGACGGCCGCGTTTTCGAGATCAAATCGCTGCGGCCGGCCAAGGATCATTTCGTGGCGACGCTCGCGGGCATTGGCGATCGCAACGCCGCCGAGCGGCTGGCCAACATCAAGCTCTACGTGCCGCGTGATCGCCTGCCGGCGCCCGAGCAAGCGGACGAGTTTTATCACGCCGATCTGATTGGCCTCGCGGTCGTCGATCGCGCGGGTGAGAAGCTCGGCACCGTGATCGCGATCCACAATTTCGGCGCCGGCGACCTGATCGAGGTGCGGCCCGACGCCGGCGGCAATACGGAATTGGTGCCGTTCGACGAGACCTATGTGCCGGCGGTGGATGTTGCGGCGGGGCGTATCGTCGTGGCTTTGTCGAAGGCTGAATCAGAGATGCCTCCCCCCTTGAGGGAGAGGCCGAGCGTGAAGCGGTCGGGAGGGGGGTGAATTGCTCCGCCTTGCACGCCAACCCCCCTCCCTACCCCTCCCCCTCAAAGGGGGGAGGGAACAGGCATCGTTAGCTATGTGGCGGGCGAGCATTCTCACCATCTTGCCGGAGGTATTTCCGGGACCCTTGGGCGCCAGCCTTGCCGGCAAGGCAATGGCTGCGGGTGCGTGGTCGCTCGACGTCGTCGATATTCGCGCTTTCGCGACCGACAAGCACCGCACCGTCGACGATACGCCGGCTGGCGGCGGCCCCGGGATGGTGATGAAGGCCGACGTGCTCGGCCGCGCCATAGACGCGACGGCCACGGACGAACGGCCTCGCCTGCTGCTGTCGCCCCGCGGCGCGCCATTGACCCAAGCGCGGGTCGAAGCGCTCGCCCGTGCTACGGGACTCCTGCTGATCTGTGGCCGATTCGAGGGCGTCGATGAGCGGGTCATCGGGGCGCGCTCCCTCGAAGAAATCTCGATCGGCGATTATGTCCTATCCGGCGGCGAGATCGCCGCGATGGCGGTGATCGACGCCTGCGTGCGGCTGTTGCCCGGGGTCATGGGCGCGCCGGCCTCGAGCGCCGAGGAGAGCTTCGCGGAAGGGTTGCTGGAATATCCGCAATATACCCGGCCGCAACTCTGGGAGGGGCGGCCGATCCCCAAGGTCCTGCTGTCGGGCGATCACCGCAAGATCGCGGCCTGGCGGCGGGCCGAGGCGGAACGCATTACCAGCGACCGCCGGCCCGACCTCTGGGCTGCGCGTCATTCCAGGGCGCGGACAAAGCCCGCGGGCCGGGAATGACGGGAAGGTGACAAATCCGGCGCGGTGGCGTAGAAGCTGCGCCAACCCGCTTTAACCCCCGGCCGAAATGGCGCCCTTAAGCGCAGCCGATGGAGAATTCGCCATGAACCTCATCAAGGAAATCGAAAACGAACAGGTGGCAAAGCTCACCGCCGGCAAGGAAATCCCCGATTTCCAGCCGGGCGATACGGTCGTGGTCAACGTCAAGATCGTCGAAGGCGAGCGCACCCGCGTCCAGGCCTATGAGGGCGTGTGCATTGGCCGCGCCGGCGCCGGACTGAACGAGAATTTCACCGTCCGCAAGATTTCCTACGGCGAGGGCGTCGAGCGCGTCTTTCCGCTTTATTCGCCGATGATCGACTCGATCAAGGTGGTTCGCCGCGGCCAGGTGCGCCGCGCCAAGCTTTATTATCTCCGCGGCCGTCGCGGCAAGTCAGCGCGCATCACCGAGCGGCAGGACCACGGCGCACAGACCGAAACGGCCGCCGCCGGGGAGAAGGCGGCGAAGTAATGCCAAGCAATCGCGGGGTGACTATATGCTCCGCGTCCTTGGTGGAGTTTCGCGATAATGGCCAAGCCCCGTACCCTCTACGATAAGATCTGGGACGATCATCTCGTCGACGAAGAGCCGGACGGCACCTGCCTCATCTATGTCGACCGGCATCTCGTGCATGAGGTGACGAGCCCGCAGGCATTCGAGGGCTTGCGGCACTCCGGCCGCAAAGTGCGCGCGCCGGACAAGACGCTCTGCGTGGTCGATCACAACGTACCCACGACCGATCGCCGACAGAAGAACCCGGATCCCGAAAGCGAGGCGCAGATCGCCTGCCTCGCCGAGAACGCCAAGCTGTTCGGGTTGGAATATTTCGACGAGTTCGATGAGCGCCAGGGCATCGTCCACATCATCGGACCGGAGCAGGGCTTTACGCTGCCCGGCGTGACACTGGTTTGCGGCGACAGCCATACCGCGACGCATGGCGCTTTCGGCGCGCTCGCCTACGGCATCGGCACGTCGGAAGTGGAGCACGTGCTGGCCACGCAGACCTTGATCCAGACCAAATCGAAAAACATGCGCGCCGTCGTCGACGGCAAGCTGCCGCCCGGCGTCACCGCCAAAGACATCATCCTCGCCATCATCGGCGAGATCGGTACCGCCGGCGGTACCGGCTATGCGATCGAATATGCCGGCGAAACCATCGGCGCGCTGTCGATGGAAGGCCGCATGACGGTCTGCAACATGTCGGTCGAGGCCGGCGCCAAAGCCGGTTTCATCGCGCCGGATGAAAAGACGTATGCGTTTCTGAAGGGCCGACCGAAGGCGCCGAAAGGCAAGCCCTGGGACCAAGCGATGCGCTATTGGCAGACGCTGCGTTCCGACGACGGCGCGCATTTCGATCGCGAAATCAGTCTCGACGCCGCCAAGTTGCCGCCGCTCGTAACCTGGGGGACAAGCCCGGAGCAGGTCGTCTCAGTGACCGGCCGCGTGCCCAGGCTCGAAGAGATCGCAGACGCCCACAAGCGCGAGGCGGCGGAACGCTCGATCGCCTATATGGGCTTGAAGGGCGGGGAGAAGATCGCCGACATCGCGCTCGATCGCGTGTTCATCGGCTCGTGCACGAATGGGCGGATCGAGGATTTGCGGGCCGCGGCGCGGATCGTCGACGGTAAGCGCGTGCACGCCAAGGTCAATGCGATGATCGTGCCCGGCTCGGGGCTGGTCAAACAGCAGGCCGAGGCCGAGGGGCTGGACAAGATCTTCCTCAAGGCCGGCTTCGAATGGCGCGAGCCCGGCTGCTCTATGTGCCTGGCAATGAACCCCGACAAGCTTGCCCCCGGCGAGCGCTGCGCCTCGACCTCGAACCGCAATTTCGAGGGCCGGCAGGGCTATAAGGGCCGCACCCACCTGGTCTCGCCGGCGATGGCGGCCGCCGCCGCCGTGGCGGGGCATTTCGTCGATGTGCGGGAGTGGAGCTAACTCCGCGACGGCAGTCCTTGATCACCGACTGAACCAATACGCCAACTTCACCATGGGCGGTCCGTTGCCGACCGTCGCGTAGGCCAGCCCGACACCGTCAGGGTGTCTTGCAATAGCGATTCCTGCTTGAGGTTCGCGGTCGCGAGAAACGGGAGCGCATGATCTAGATATAAAAACTATGCGTACCTGCGCCGCTTATTGATTTGAAAAAGCAGGGTTTTCTTCGCGCCGCCCTGGCAAATGTATCGAGAAAATGTACTTCGGCCGGCCAGCCACGGCGGCAGCGCGTCCCATCTCATTAGCCAAGCAGCTGTAATTACGGAAGAAAAACTCCTGGCCGGACTCTGGCACAGCGCTTGCTCAATGGTCAGCAAGAGCCATGACCGCATGCCAGGAGGCCAACATGAGCAACAGAAACAGAATTCTCGTCGTCGATGACGACGAGGTCGTGCGCTGGAGCTACCTGCGGTCGCTGCAGAGCGTCTCCCGCAATGTCGAGGCCGCCAGCGATGGCGAAGAGGCGCTGCAGACGATGGAACAGAACCCCTGCGACGTTGTGTTGCTCGATCTTCGCATGCCCGGCCAGGACGGTCTGTCGGTGCTGCGCACCATCAAACAAAAATGGCCCGAGAGCGAGGTGGTGATCATCACCGGCTATCCGACCGTGGCGAGCGCCAAGGAGGCCGTGCGGCTCGGAGCTTACGACCATGTCGCCAAGCCGGTGGCCCCACAGGACGTGATCAGTGTCACCGACGGCGCCATGACGCACAAACAATGGGCGCTGCGTCGCGTGTTGGAGAATTAGAGGCAGCGCGCAAACACAACCACCGAATATTCGAAAAGGAGAAAGCCATGACCGCATTACCCAAAGTGCTCGTTGTCGACGACGATCCGGTCGTCCGCAAGAGCTTCGATCGGGTTCTTTCCAGCAAGGGTTACGCCGTCATCACTGCCGGGAACGGGGAAGAGGCGTTGCGCAAGCTGAATGAGGAAAAGTACGACGTCGTCTACACCGACGTCCGCATGCCCGGAATGAGCGGACTTGAGGTGGCCGAGCAGGTCAAGGCGCGGAAGCCTTGGACCCCGGTCGTGATCATCACCGGCTACGGCACTGAAGCCGCCGAAGCGCGTGCCAAGGCGGCAGGTGTTTCGAGCTTCCTGCATAAACCGCTGTCTCCCGAGATGATCGAAGACAGCGCCCGCGCTGCCCTGGCGACCCCCGCAGAAGTGGTGGAAGCGGTGGATTTCCCGGCTGCCGCCGAAGCTCCCGCCGCCGCAGTCAGCGCATTGAAGAACATGGTTCTGTTCTTCGCCGCGCCTTTCATTGGCTTGGCCTACATCGTCGCCCTTCCGTTCGTCGGTCTTGGCTTTCTTGCGATGCTAGCGGTACGTACCGCAGCCAAGATCGAAGGTGTGAGGACGGTTGGCCTTGTACTTAAGTATTGCGTGATGGCGATTGCCGCGCCCTTCGTTGGCTTGGTCTGCATCGTCTTCTTCCCGTTCATCGGCTTGGCCATGCTGGCCTGGATCGGGGGTCGGGCGATGCTGGAGCAGGTGCGCAACGAAGAGCTAGTGGATCGAATCTAACACTTGGTGCCCTCGTCCGACGGCGATGATGTTTGGGATTTGCGGTCCAGATGAAAGGTTTGGGAGGAGCAATCATGGCGGGGCCTAGCGCATGCAAGTGTGAACCAATCTATATGCGTGAAATGATGGAGCGCCTCGGTATTGAGCCGGGCGGCGGCCGCGGTGCCAAGCCTGAGCCTAAGCTACACCGCCGCGTTTCATCGCTGCGAAACGTGCCTGTCCAAACAAACCTGCCGCGACTGGCTCGACCGGATGCTGGCGTCGGTGGCGTTCGCCCCGCGCTTCTGCCCGAGTGCTGAAATCTTCTTTGAATTGCTGGTCGATCAACCGAGCGCGTGGATTCGGAACTCGCGCAGGCGATAGCCGGGCGACGCCGCTTACCAGCGCACCCCACCAGCAATGTTGTTCCGGGAAGTAGAGGTGGACCCATAGCAGGTAGCCAAACGCGAACGTGGGCGTGTTATCCGATGTCCGCTATCGGGCGATGACAATTGCTAACTCCCTGCCCATCGGGGAGCCCGTTTGTTCAGGAAGGCGTCCACCCCCTCGGCGAAGTCCGACGTGTCAGCGAGCGCGGTGGCTGTCTCAAGCTCGAGAGCCATTCCTTCTTCAAAACTTACTCCGCCACCCAGAGTGATGGTCGTCCGGATCGCGGCCAAGGCGGCCGCGGGCTTCGCCGCCAAGTCCTCGGCATAGTCTTGCACGCGGCGCCTCAGATCATCGGGCTCTACGACTTCGTCCACCAATCCCCAAGTCAGCGCCTCGGCCGCGCCCAGCAGGCGTCCTTCGTACAGATAGCGGATAGCCCGTGGCCGGCCGAGCAGCCGCGCCAACGCCTGCGTGGTGGCAATCGGCGGAATAAAAGCAATGCGGATTTCCGGTTGACCCAACTTCGCATCGGACGACGCAAACCGGAGGTCGCAATGCAGCGCCATCTCGAGACCGCCGCCGACGGCAGTTCCATTGATCGCGGCCAAGAGCGGCTTGGGAGAGGAGCGCAGCAGGCGGGCGATCTCATGACAAATTGAGACCCACCCGCGCATGTTGGGCGCTTTCATCCCTTCGAATTCGTGCAGATCGGCTCCAGCACTGAAATATCCAGCGATCGCGCTTGCAAGCACCAGGACGCGAACCTCCGGATCGGTAAGCGCCGTGGCAATCGCCTCACGCACTTCCAGTACCATCTCTCGATTGAAGGCGTTGACCGGAGCGCGGTTGAATTCGAGCCACGCGACGCGAGCGCTGATCTGCAAACGGATGAATTCGAAGCCGCGCGTCATGCATAGCCTCCTTAAGCCAGGCGGGCTTACCCGCGCACCCACCAGCAATGTTGTTCCGGGAACAGCACCGTCCCGCTCGGCCGGTATTGCAGGACGTACCAGTCGACGCAGCGGCGGTAGAGTAGCGGCCGCGGATTGACTTCGATGCGCGGGTGGGCGCGGGATGCGTACAAAGGGGCGCCCGTTCCAGCCGGCACCGGGGTCTGCGCCACCGTAGACGATATTGTGCCGGCGAATGACACCGCAGCGAGGCTCACGACCACGGTAAACGATTTCACCGACATGGTTTTTCTGCTCCGCTCTCCGCCTCCGCCTGCCTCAGGCTCCCGCATCGCGAGGCGCCGGTCAACTGCACTACAAGCCATCGGGGTACGAGCGGAAAGGTGGGACTTACGCTAGAACAAGTGCATGGCCGATACGGCATCCGATCCGCTCGCCTGGCGACGTATAAAGGCCCCCTCGCTCGCCGAGCTCGAAGTTCTCGCTGCCGAAGTGTTCCGCCATTTACCGAGGAAATTTCGCGATTTGTGCGCGGATCTCGTCATCCAGGTCGACGATTTCCCGCGCGACGAGGTGCTCGATGAGATGGGCGCCGAGAGCGAGTTCGATCTGCTCGGTCTGTTCCAGGGCGTCGGCCTGCCGTTCCGCTCCGAAAGCGCTCCGATGCAGATGCCCAACATGATCTGGCTGTACCGTCGCCCGATCCTCGATTACTGGGCCGAGCACGACGAAACGCTCGGCGCGATCGTCAAGCACGTGCTGGTGCACGAGATCGGCCATCATTTCGGACTGTCGGACGCCGACATGGCGGCCATCGAGGGGGCGGCGGAGTAGGACTGCTTTGAGCATGATCTTGTCCGAAAACCGGTAACCACTTTTCGGGATCATGCTCGTGAGAAGGAGCAATGCCATGAGGATAGACGGCGCGTGCCATTGTGGCACTATCGCCATTGAAGGCGAGGTTGATCCGGACAAGGTCACGATCTGCCACCGCGCCGATTGTCAGAACGGCACCGGCTCGGCGTTTCGCGTCTCGATCCCGGTCCCCGGCGACACTTTCAAAATGACCGGGCAACCGGCGATCTACGTCAAGACCACCGCGGAGAGCGGCAACCCGCGCGCCAAAGCCTTCTGCCGAAGATGCGGCTCGCCAATCTATTCGACCACGCCCGGCGACGGCCCGCAAGCCTCCTACATGGTGCGGGTCGGAATTTTGCGCCGGCGCCACCAACTCATACCAAAGCGGCAGATTTGGTTTCGCTCGGCGCGGTCATGGGTCACCGAGCAGGGCGGCGTTCCCAGGACCGAGACGCAGCAGGGCCCCTCGCATCTGCGCTAAGACAGGACGAAAGATCATGCTAAAAAGCCAAATCGTGCGGTTCTCATAGCGTGAGGGCCGCCGAGAACGAGGGAGCACTGCCATGATGGTGATCGTGTTCCGCTCCCGCTTAAGGCCGGGACTTCGAGACGAGTACGTCGCCTCGGTCGATCGCATGGAGAAGATCGCCCGCACCATGCCGGGCTATATCTCGCACAAGGGCTTTTTCGCCGACGACGGCGAGCGGGTGACGATTGTCGAGTTCGAAAACGAAGAAGGCTTGCGGGCCTGGCGGACGAACCCGGAACATATCGCGGCGCAAAAATTGGCACGGCAGAAGTATTACACCGAGTACCACGTTCAGGTTTGCACGCTCGATCGCGAATCGAGGTTCAAGGTCAAGGAAACCGCAAAATCGGCCGCGGCGGCGGCCCCGGGTTGACCGGCGTCCCGCGCCGCGCCATTTAGCGTTCGGACGGAAGGCCTGTCGTAGGATAGAATATGGAAAAGTTCACCGTGCTCGAGGGCGTCGCGGCGCCGCTGAAGATGATCAATGTGGACACCGACATGATCATCCCCAAGCAATATCTGAAAACCATCAAGCGGACCGGGCTCGGCAAGGGTCTATTCGCCGAAAAGCGCTACCGCGACGACGGCAGCGAGAACCCCGATTTCGTGCTCAACAAGCCGGCTTATCGCCGGGCGAAGATCCTGGTCGCCGGCGACAATTTCGGCTGCGGCTCCTCGCGCGAGCACGCGCCTTGGGCACTAAAGGATTTCGGCATCAGCTGCGTGATCTCGGCCTCGTTCGGCGATATTTTCTACAACAACTGTTTCAAGAACGGCATCCTCCCAGTGCAGGTTTCGCCGCAAGACCTGGACAAGCTGTTCGACGATGCCGAGCGCGGCGCCAACGCGACACTCACCATCGATCTCGTGAACCAGGAAATCCGCGGCCCCGACGGCGGCGCGGTGAAGTTTGAGGTCGATGCGCACCGCAAGCGTTGCCTGCTCAACGGTCTCGACGACATCGGCCTGACCATGGTCAAGAGCGACAAGATCGAGCGCTACGAAGACAAGGCCAGGGCGGCGCGGCCTTGGGCGTGAGACGGCTTTCGTTCACAAGCCAGAAGCCGTCATGACCGCGGCCATTTCCGTCGTAAGCCTCGGCAAAACCTATGCCTCCGGCTTCCAGGCCCTCAAGGACATCGACCTTGAGATACGCAACGGCGAGATTTTCGCGCTGCTCGGCCCCAACGGCGCCGGCAAGACGACGCTGATCAGCATCATCTGCGGCATCGTCAATCCGTCCGCCGGCCGCGTGACGGTGGACGGCCACGACATCATCGCCGACTACCGCGCCGCCCGCTCGCTGATCGGTCTGGTGCCGCAAGAGCTGGCGACCGACGCCTTCGCGTCGGTGTGGGCGACCGTATCGTTCAGCCGCGGGCTGTTCGGCAAGCCGGCCGATCCCGCCTACATCCAAGAAATGCTGAAACAGCTGTCGCTGTGGGACAAGAAGGACGATAAAATCATGACGTTGTCCGGCGGCATGAAGCGCCGCCTGATGATCGCCAAGGCGCTGTCGCACGAGCCGCAAATTCTTTTTCTCGACGAGCCGACCGCCGGCGTCGATGTCGAATTGCGCAAGGACATGTGGGACATGGTGCGCGCGCTGCGCGCATCCGGCGTGACCATCATTCTGACCACGCACTATATCGAAGAAGCCGAGCAGATGGCCGACCGCATCGGCGTGATCAACAAGGGCGAACTCATCCTGGTCGAGAACAAGGCCGAGCTGATGCGCAAGCTCGGCCAGAAGCAATTGACGCTGGAGCTTCGTGAGCCGATCAAGGCCGTACCGCCGGCGCTCGTCGGGCATCGGCTGACGCTCGCGGACGGTGGCAACAAGCTCGTCTACACCTACGATACGCAGGCGGAGCGCACTGGCATCACCGACCTGCTTGACGACCTTCATCGGGCCGGAGTGAAGTTCAAAGATCTGCAGACGTCGGAGCGCACACTCGAGGATATTTTCGTCGGGCTGGTGAGGCAGGGACAATGAATCTCTACGCCGTCGGCGCAATCTACAGGTCGGAGATGGCACGAACCCGCCGCACCCTGCTGCAAAGCATCGTCTCGCCGGTGATCTCGACCTCGCTCTATTTCGTGGTCTTCGGCGCTGCGATCGGCTCGCGCATCAGCCAGATCGAGGGTGTGAGCTATGGCGCCTTCATTGTCCCCGGGCTGATGATGCTGATGCTGCTGACGCAAAGCATCACCAACGCCTCATTCGGCATCTACTTTCCTCGCTTTGTAGGGACCATATACGAACTCCTATCGGCGCCGGTGTCGTATTTCGAGATCGTGCTCGGTTTTGTCGGCGCGGCAGCGACCAAATCAATCATTCTCGGGTTTATCATCCTGGCGACATCCGCCCTATTCGTACCGCTGCAGATCGTGCATCCGGTCTGGATGCTCGCTTTTCTCGTCCTGACTGCGGTCAGCTTCAGTCTGTTTGGCTTTATTCTCGGCATCTGGGCCGACACCTTCGAGAAGCTGCAAATCGTGCCACTGCTCATCATCACGCCACTGGCATTCCTCGGCGGTACGTTCTATTCGACCAGCGTATTGCCGCCGTTCTGGCGCACGATCACGCTGTTCAATCCGCTGCTCTATCTGATCAGCGGATTCCGCTGGAGCTTTTTCGGTCTGGCGGATGTCAATGTCGGCATCAGCATTGCCGTGATCGTCCTGTTTCTTGTCGTCTGCATGGCCATCGTGTGGTGGATCTTCAAGACCGGCTATCGGCTGAAGGTCTAGAGAGGCCGTCGTGACTGCAGCAAAAATCACCTTGATCGGCGGACCGACCGCACTCATCGAAGTCGGCGGAATTCGTCTTTTGACCGACCCGACCTTCGATGCTCCGGGCGAGTACAGGCTCCCCCATGTCACGCTGAAGAAGACCTCGCACCCGGCGCTGACCGCGGAGCAGATCGGACGCGTCGACGTGGTGTTGCTGAGCCACGACCAGCATGCCAACAACTTCGATCATGCCGGCCGGGCCTACGCCATGCAGGCGCCGCGGCTTTTGACCACCATCGTTGGCGCGAAAAGACTCGGCGGCGTCGCAGAGGGCTTGGCGCCGGGCGAGAGCAGGGCGCTGACCAATCCGGCGGGCACATTGACCATAACGGCGACGCCGGCGCGGCACGGGCCGGCCGGCATCGAGCCGTTGGCTGGCGACGTCATCGGTTTCGTTCTCTCATTGGCCGGCGGGCGGCCGATCTACATCACCGGCGACACCGTTTGGTACGACGGCGTCGCCGAGGTGGCACGGCGTTTCCAGGCCGGACTGGTGCTGCTGTTCGCCGGCGCCGCGAAGACGCGAGGCGCATTCCATCTCACCATGGACGCCAATGACGCGATCGATACCGCGCACGCCTTTCCCGGCGCCATGATCGTTCCTCTGCACTATGAAGGCTGGGCGCATTTCAGCCAGAGCGGCGACGATCTCGTTCAATCGTTCAAAGCGCTCGGCATCGGCGCGCGGCTGCGGCTGCTCGAGCCGGGAGTGCCGACGACGATCGAGCTGTAATTGCAGGGCAGGGCGACTTAAGCCGGCTGCGCCTGCGCAATGGCATCGGCGATCGCGACCGTTCGCCGCGCCATGTCGGCATGCAGTCGCTCGACCATGCGGCCATCGATCTGGATGACGCCTTTGTTGTCGTTCTCCGGGAGGTCGAAAGCGGCGATGATTTTCCGCGCCCACGCCACCTCCTCGGCTGCCGGCGAGAAGGCTTCGTTGCAGGGCGCGATCTGCTGCGGGTGGATCAGCGTTTTGCCGTCGAAGCCGAGATCGCGCGCCTGTCGGCACTCCGCGGCAAACCCCTCGGCATTTCCCAACTCATTGTAGACGCCATCGAGGATATCGAGGCCGTAGGCACGCGCCGCCGCCACGCAATTCATCAGCCAGGGCAGCATCGGCGCGCGGCCCGGCACGATGCGCGCACGCGTGTCCTTGGCAAGATCGTTGGTGCCCATGACGAAGCCGGCCAGCCGCGTTTGCGGATCGAGCGCGGCCGCCGCGATGTCGCGCGCGTTGAGCATGGCGAGCGGCGTTTCCATCATCGCCCAGACGCGAATGTTGGCCTCGGCGCGGACGCCGACGAGATGCTTGGCTACCTCCCGAAGCTGCGCGAGCGTCGAGACCTTCGGCACCACCACTGCGTTGGCGCCCGCCGCAGCCACGGCAAGATCGTCGAGCCACCAGGCGGTGTCGAGCCCGTTGATCCGCACCAAAACGTCGCGGCTGCCGAAGCCGCCTTTCTGCAGCGCCTGCACGATCAGTTCGCGCGCTTTGGCCTTGGCGTCGGGCGCCACTGCGTCCTCAAGATCGAGGATGACGGCGTCGACCGGCAGCGCGCGCGCTTTCTCCAGCGCCCGCGCGTTCGATCCGGGCATGTACAGAACACTGCGCCGCGGGCGGACAGTCATCGCTCGCTCCTTTTTTCCAACCGGCAAACTAGCGACCTCGCTGGCATTGTCTACAGGCGTGTTGCCGGACTCCGGCGCTGTCTGGACTCTGGCGCGCGGACATGATGCATGGTGACGCCGGAGACAACAACTCTGCGTCGGATAAAGTGCTCAAGAAGCCGATATGTGCAAGCGTGCCGATGGTTGCGCTGACCGTTCTGATGCTGCTGACAGCGCAAGCTGCCGATCCTGGATTCTGCCGGGCCTACGCGGAGGCCGCGGTCAACCAGGTTCGCGGCGCGCTGGCCAATCCGGCCTGCGCGCGCGGCATTCAGGGGACGCGCTGGTCGCCGGAGCACCGGGTTCATTTAGATTGGTGCCTTACCCAGCCAATCCCGACCGCGGAAGCGGAACGGGGCGCTCGCACCGCCTACTTGCGTTGAATGTGAGTCGCTACGTCTAAGTCGCCTGCACGGCGGTGGAGCGGAAACGCAGGATCGCGATCAGGAAGAACAAGCCGCCGATCCCGGCCACCAGCAGGAATTGCGGCCAGACCACCTCGAAGCCGGCGCCGCGATACAAGATCGACTGCGCGAAGGACACGAAATGCGTCGACGGCGAAGCTTGCATCGCCGTCGCCAGCCACGACGGCATGCTTTCCAGCGGGGTGTTGCTGCCCGAGAGCATGTTCATGGGCATGTAGACCAACAGATAGAGCAAGCCGAGCTGCGGCATGGAGCGCGCGACGGTGCCGAGAAAGATGCCGATCGCGCAGGCAAAGAACAGATAGATGGCCACGCCGATCATGAACAGCGGGATCGAGCCGGCAATCGGAACGCCGAGCAAGGCGCGAACGACCAAATAGAGCGAAAGACCGACCGCCACAAGGATGACCAGGCTGTTGGCCCAGACTTTGGACATGGCAATCTCAAACGGCGTCAGCGGCATCACCAGCAGATGGTCCATGGTGCCGTGCTCCCGTTCACGCACGATGGCGGCTCCGGCGAGAATAATAGCCAGCATGGAGACGCTGTTGATAATGCCCATGACGCTGGTGAACCATGCCGTCGTGATGTTGGGGTTGAACGCGATGCGCACGTCAAGATTAACCGGCGACAGCGGCGCGCCCTCGGCATGCGAGAGGAAATCCTGGATCTCGGTGGTGATGATCTGCCCGGCATAATCCGAGCCGAGTCCGGCCTGGATCATGGCCGTCGCATCGACATCAACCTGAACGGTGGGCTCGCGGCCGGCGAGAACGTAGCGTTCGAAATTCGGCGGGATATCGATCACGAAGGTGTATTTCCCGGCATTCATCAGCGGAACGATATCGCGCTCGGCGATCGCCTGCGGAGTCTGGAAGTAGGGCGGCAGGAACGCATGGACGATCCGCCGCGACAATTCGGAATGATCCTCGTCAACGAACGCGATCGAGGCGTTGTGCACTTCCTGCGAATTGCTCTGCGCCTGGGCGATGATGGCGAGCGAGAAGGCGTAGATGACCAGTCCCAACAGCACGAAATCGCGCAGGAAGCTGCGCAGCTCCTTGGTGCCAAGCCAGAAGATGTTCGCAATCATCCGCATCGGGTTGTTCCTAGCGCATGATCTTTTCGGAAAACCTGTTTCCACTTTTTCGGATCATGCTTTAGCGTTCCTGCTTGCGCAGCAGCAGCAGGCTGAGCATCGTCAGCACCGGGACAAAGACGATGAGGGCAACCAAATCGTTGCCGAGGTCAGCGAGGCCCAATCCCTTGGTAAAGGTGCCGACGCTGATCGGCACGAAATAGGTCATGGGGAACGCCCGTCCCATGATTCGTGCGGTTCCGGAGAGCGAGGACACCGGCGTCATCATGCCAGCGAACTGCGACGCCGGCAGGAACGTCAGAATGGCGGTGCCGAACAGCGCGGCGATCTGCGTCCGTGCGAATGCCGAAATCAGCATGCCATAGGCCGTGGTCACGGTGACGTAGATCAGCACGCCCAAAACCAGCGCCAGGAAGCTGCCCTTCAGTGGCACGTCGAAGACAAATAAGGCCATCAGGAACATCACGAAAAAATTCGCCATGCCGACGCCGATATACGGAATCTGCTTGCCGAGCAGAAATTCGATCCGCGTGACCGGCGTCACGTAAAGATTGGTGATCGAGCCGAGTTCCTTCTCGCGCACGACGGCGAGCGCCATCAGGATTGCCGGAAACAGCGCCAGCAGCATCGAGAGGCTCGCCGGCACCATGGCGTAGATGCTTTCGAAATTCTGGTTGTATTTGAACCGGAGCTCGATATTAGCCGGCGGCCTCGCTGCCGGCACGGTCGTCTTCACCGCCGGGTCGGTCAAATAGAGCTGATGCATGGCCAGAAGATAGCCGTGGATGGTCTCGGCGCGGAACGGCATGGCGCCATCGACCCAGGCGCTCACCCAGGCCGGACGGCCGCGCTCGATGTCGCGGCCGAAGCCGGGCGGGATCTCGATGGCGGCCTTGACCTCGCCGCTCTGTAAACGTTTTTCGAGATCGGCATAATCGGCCAGCGGCGGGCGCTCCACGAAGTAGGTCGAGCCTCGCAGCTCCTCGAGGTAGGCCCGGCTCTCGTGGCTTTGGTCGTGATCGAGCACCGCGAATGTCAGATTGTTGACGTCGGTCGAGATGCCGAATCCGAAAACCAGCATCAGCATCGCCGTCCCGAACAAGGCGAAGGTCAGCCGAATGGGATCGCGGAGAAGCTCGATGGTTTCGCGAATCGTATAGGCGAAGAGGCGCTGCAAGCTGAATGCGCGTTGCCGCGGCGGCGGCAACCGCAGCGGAGGCGCCGCGGCGGACGGCGCGACATCGGCGGCCGCCGTCGCGCGCGATCCGGTTGCCTCCTCGAGATAGCCGATGAAGGCGTCCTCCAGCGTCGCGGCGCCGCGGGCCCTGACGAGATTGCCCGGCCTGTCGGTCGCCAGCACGCGCCCGGAATCCATCAGCGATATGCGATCGCAACGCTCGGCCTCGTTCATAAAATGGGTGGAGACGAAAATGGTCACGCCCTGATTGCGCGACAGGTCGATCAGCAGCTCCCAGAACCGGTCCCGCGCCAAAGGATCGACGCCCGAAGTCGGCTCGTCGAGGATGAGCATCTCCGGCTCATGCACTACGGCAATGGCCAGCGAAAGCCGTTGCCGAATGCCCAGCGGCAACTCGGAGGTGCGTTGGTCGAGGTAGTCCTCGAGGCCGAAGCGTTCGACAAGCTCGCGAAGCCGCGTCCGCGCTTTGCCGGCGGGCAGATGGAACAGCCGCGCATGAAGCTCGAGGTTCTGCCGCACCGTAAGCTCGGTATAGAGCGAGAATGATTGCGACATGTAGCCGACGCGCCGCCGAGAATTGATGTCGCTGGCGTCGAGCGGCTTGCCGAACAGCAGCGCCTCGCCTTCGCTCGGCGCCAATAGCCCGGTCAGCATCTTCATCGTCGTGGTCTTGCCGCAGCCGTTCGAGCCGACAAAACAGAAGATCTCACCGCGTTCGATGGTGAAGCTCACCCGATCGACGGCGGTAAAGTCTCCGAAGCGGAGCGTCAGGCCGTGCGCGGTGATGACTGGCTCGGCATCGACAATACAATGGGGCGGGACTTCCAGCTTCTTGTGCCCGGCGCGGATTTCTTCCGGCAACAAGGCGATGAATGCGTCTTCAACGGTCTCGGCTTGCGTTTGCGCCTTCAGATCCGTCGGCGAGCCGGCGGCAAGGATCTTACCCTCGTTCATGGCAATGAGCGTATCGAACCGCTCGGCCTCTTCCATATAGGCGGTCGCGACCACGACGCTCATGCCCGCGCGGCGCGACCGCATGCGGTCGATCAATTCCCAGAATTGCCGCCGCGACAACGGATCGACGCCGGTCGTGGGCTCGTCGAGGATCAGAAGGTCGGGATCGTGGATCAGCGAGCAGCACAGTCCGAGTTTTTGCCGCATGCCGCCCGACAGCTTCTTCGCCGGACGATCGGCGAAGGGCGCAAGCTCGGTGCTTTGCAAAAGCTCGGTAATTCGCCATTCCCGCTCGGAACGAGACTGCCCGAACAGCCGCCCGAAAAACTCGATGTTCTCGCGGACGCTGAGGTCCGGATAAAGGTTCTTGCCGAGCCCCTGCGGCATAAAAGCGATACGCGGGCAAACGGCCGCGCGGTGCGCGGCGTCCGCCATGTCGCCGTCAAGCACCAAAACGCGACCGGATTGCAGCTGCCGCGCGCCGGCGATGATGCTTAGCAGGGACGACTTGCCGACGCCGTCCGGGCCGATCAGCCCGACCATGCGGCCGGCCGGCAGCGCGACCGTGACGTCATCGAGCGCCGCCACACGGCCGTAACGTTGCGTGACGTTTTCGAGCTGTGCGACGGGCGCGATAGCCCCGGTCATTGCACGCTTGCGCCCTGCAGGGAGGCTGGCCAGGTCGCGGCCGGGTCGGTCAGCACGTAAGTGACGCCCGGCAGCCCGCTGCGCACGATATCGGCCCGTCCGCGCAACCGCTCGGGATCGATCCGGACCCGGATGCGGAACATCAGCTTGTCGCGCTCGCTCTGGGTCTCGACGATTTTGGGCGTGAACTGCGCCTGTGAGGCGATGAACGACACTTTGGCCGGGATCGCGACCCTCGGATAGGCGTCGAGCACGATGCGGGCATCGGCGCCGAAACGCACCTTACCCGCCGCTACGGTCGGCAAATAGATGTCCATGTAGACGTAGGACGTGTCGAGCATGGCGAAGACCTTGCCGCCGGCGGGAAGCACCTCGCCGATATTGGCGATGCGATATTGGATACGACCTTCGTGCGGCGCGACCAGCGTGTTATCGGCAATCTCGACGTTATAGAGTTCCACATCGTGGGTCGCCGCTTCGAGCGCATGTTGGGATTCCGTCACCCGCGCCGTCGCGGCTTCGAGCGCGGCGATGGCGCCATTCAGTTGCTGTTGGCGCTGGTCCACGACTTCCTGGGTCTGGAAACCCTTCTTCAACAAGGCGGTGGCGCGGTCGAACTCCTGTTGCGCCAAGAGTACCTGAGTTTTCTGCTGGGCGACGTTGGCGTTGGCTTCGTCGACGGCCCTCCGCGCCTGGCGGACTTGTGCTTCCGATTTCTTGAGCGAGGCCGCCAGGTCCTGCGTATCCATGCGTGCGACAACCTGCCCGGCTTTGACCAGGTCGCCTTCGTCGGCCAGCATCTCGGCGATGCGGCCGGCGTATTTGGTGTCGATGTTGATTTCGTCCGCTTCAAGCCGGCCGTTGCCGAAGGCGATGCCGGGCGGCAATTGGGCCTGCAGGCGCTGCCACCAATAGTAAGACGCGCCGGCGCCACCGGCCAAGACGGCGATCGCGAGCGCGATGCGAAGCCACCGTCTGCGGCTGGGCAGTTGGATCGTCGCCGATAGCATCGGCAGGCCGGCGCCGGATTGGGCCGGAACGAGGTCGTGGGCGTTCGATACGAGCGGCTGCGCGTGCTCGATCATCGCCGGCCGCTTGGTGCCGTCGGGACTGCTGTTTTCGTTCATTTCGCGTCCGTGTCGATCAATCTCGCTTCGGCGAGGAACGCCAGGATCACCCGTTCATCCGAATGCATTTGATCGGAAGATTAATCGCGCGCCTCACCGGTAAAAATTGAGGTATTGGCCCTAAGGGACAATACGGGTACTTGGCAACGCCCTGGGTGTGGCAGTTGCGTCACGTCTTGAGATCCTCACCATCTCCCCCTTGCCGTGCGCAGAACCCAATTGTCGCCCGCCTTGGCGTAGGGACCGCTTGACGGCGGCCCAGGCAATCCGGTGCGCGGCCTCTTCCTGCCGCGATTCACCGGCATGCGCGGCGTAGGCGTGATTGAAAGCCTCGCGATAGATGTCCTGGGCGTGCTCGGGCAGATGATGCCGGACAGACGCCGGCAGATCGGCGTTCGTTTGATACGGCATAGCCTTCCTCGGCACGTGTCGCGATAATGCAGTATCTAACCTGGGCTTGTGGTTGCGTTTGACGCAAGTCAAACCGCGCAAATACTGCGGCGCCGAAAGTGGTCTATGGCGCTTCCTTTTGTTTCATCTGTCGCTGCATGCGGCGAGCCCGATCTTGCAGCTGCCGTCGCGCGCGTTTGAAGGCATAATTGACAGCAAAGGTCAGATCGGCACGCCGCTCATCCGCAGGCGGCGAGCGCTCGACGTTCACTTCGCGCCCGTCTGGAAGCGAGAGGTGAACGTGGACCTCATAAAGTCCGCCTTCGCGGTGATGGTGACTGGGCGCCTTCACCACCACCCGGCATGCCGTAACACGACCCGCGCGCTGCTCGAGCTCGGCGACATGCTTGGCGATGGCATCCTTGATTTCTTGTGCCGGGTTCATGTTTTGAAACTCGATTTGCGGCGGCGTTTGCATGTCTGGTCCCCAATTGGTCAATGTTAGGGCAACACTTCCAAAATCCGCCGGCTAAGGCATTGATATACATCACGTGCTCACGGTAATGCTGCCGAAGAGCGCTGCGGCGCAGAAGACGGCAAAGATGATCGACGTCAAGGCTGCCTGATTGCAACTCGGGGATTTGTCCTCCAACAATCCGGATTGCGTCGGATGACGCAATCCGGTCCGCAGTCCGCGTTCGTTTCAGCTTGACTGATTACCGGCATTCCAGAGCGCGCCACGTCGGTTGGGCCGCACACGCGCACCGAGATTATTGGCTACGTTCGGTCGGCGCGGTGGCGCTTTGCGCGGCGCGCCCAATGTTGGCTCACCGATCCAGCGCCCGATACTCGGCCACACTTCGTCGAGGATCGTCTTGCCCATGAACAGGCCCACATGGCGGCACGGAGCCAACGCCTTGCGGATATTACATGGGGAAGTGCCGACCAGACGCTCGGCCGCGAATAATTGCGGCGGCGCCACCAACTCGTCGTCGCGGGCAGCGAGCAGGAAGATCGGCGCCGTCACTGCCGCGAGGTTAACCGGCTGCCCGAGTGCGATCAGGGCGCCGGTCGCGAGTTGGTTGCCCTTGTACAGTTTTTCCACGACTTCGAGAAAATAGCGTCCCGGCAGATCGAGGGTCCAGGAATACCACTCCTGGAACAGCGCTTCGAGCCGGGCGAAGCTGGCGGAGCCGGCGGGTTCGGCGGTTTGCAACAATTGTCGCACATTGTCGGCGTCGACCGATTCCAGTCCCCAAAACTTCAGCACTTTGCGGCCGGGAACGCAGCCGTCGCCGAGCCGTACCAGCTCGCGAAACATCGCGAGCGGGCTCGTTTCGGCGAGCGCCGACAGAGCAGACGACGTGGCTTCGATATCGATCGGCGCGCCGGTCAGCACCAGCTTGCGGACCTTTGCCGGAAAGCGCGCGGCGTAAAGGAGCGCCATCCAGCCGCCCTGACACAGGCCGATGAGATCGACTGGACCGCCGATTTGATCCACCAGCACATTGAGATCGGCGAGATAATCGTCGATGCCGAGAAAGCGCATCTCCGCAGTCGCCGAACGCCAGTCGGTCACGAATAGCCGCTGCAGTCCGGCGCCGCGCAACGCCGCGACCAGACTGTGCCCGGGTGCAAGGTCGGCCAGCGCGGCGCCATGCAGGGCCAATGGCGCGCATACCAGCGCGGCCGCACTATTTTGGTCGGTCGTGAAGTCGCGCAGCCGGACGGTTTTCAGCTCAAGCGCGATCGCGTGCGGCGTCGTCCATTTCGGCTCGCTCGGCGCCTTATGGCCCGGCGGACCGATGGCGAAATTGGCGAACTGCCGGGCCGCCAGCGTGGCCATCTCGCCCGCCGATGCGGCGGCGAACGCCGGCCAGAGAAATGCCAGATAAGGAGATTGACGACCCGCGGGCTCGTACATCTGACCACCCCAGGGTTTTACATTGGCCTACTGTCATCCCAGCGTAACAAATTGACTTTGATGTGCATCAAAGCTGTTCGCTTATGTCGATAAGACGAGGACTTTTGCGACAATCGGAAATCCTGAGGAGCGCAACAGCAATCGCGTCAGCGGTCACAACCTCCGCGCCCGCGAAGGATCATCGCTTTGATCCAGATCAAGGCACCCGCTACGCCAGCACTACAAGCTTTATAATATGCAGTGGCAGCCTATCTCTACCGCGCCGTTCGATCGCGAGCTTGAGCTGGCCGTCTTTGAGAGGGATGGCCCTCACGTTCTTGCATTTGCGTGCCGTCGTATTGCCAGCGGATGGATTAGCGCAGAAACCAAACAGCAGATTGACGTGCGCCCGACGCATTGGCGGGAGTGGAACGCAAGGCCCTAGTGCGTCCGTTCCTTGGTGTCGGGCGTTTCGCTCAGCGCCGCCATTCTGCCCCCGCCGCGCTTCCCATGCGGAAGCTCAACTTGCTCCCGACGCAGTGTGCCGAACCGAGGGGTCGCCCACGCGAGCGGGACCAACGGTCGCGTTTCCGTGATCCGCCGGCCAAACGTCAATCCACCACGCCCGGGGAGGACAATTTTGCCTGGTACCAAGGTGTTGGTGAGGGATTGTTAACCATACCGGGCGTTAATCGGGCCTCGACGTGTGCTGGATTAGGGCCGGATTACGCGTATGCGGGTCACCCGCTCTTTCATCCTTTTCCTGGGTATAGCGATTGCCGCGGCGGGATGCGCACGGCAGCCCGTAGCCTACGTCGCGGCTCCGACCACGGCGGTGTCGCCGTCCGGCGTAGACAACGTGGTCTATGGCAGTGCCGCGCCCGCGCCCCGCGTCGTCCAGCCTTACGCTGCGGCGCCGTACGCGACGGCTTCTGCTGCGGCGGTTCCCTCCGCGGCGGCTCCGTCTGCTGCGGCTCGCTATGCGACGACATCCTATGCAACGGCTCCTTCTACAAGGGGCCTTTATGCGATGGTTCCTTCCGTAAGGGGTGATGCGGCGACTCCCACTGCAACGGGCTATGCGGTGGCTCCCGCTGCAGCGGGCTATGCGGCTCCTTCCACAACGGGCTCCGTTGCGCCGCCTCCCGCTGCCACGGTCGCCTATGCGACGGGTCCTTATACGTATGCATCTACGGTTTCCGAGTGGCCCTACACCCTCGATTCCGGCGATCGGCTGCGCATCGTCGTGTTCGGCCAGGAGGGACTAACCAATTCCTATTCGGTCGACGCCAGCGGCCACATCGCCATGCCGCTGATTGGCGCGGTGCTGGCGCGCGGCGTGACGACCGACCAGCTTTCGAGTCGGATCGCCGACAAGCTGCGGGAAGGCTTCATCCGCGAGCCGCACGTGGCGGTCGAGATCGAGGCCTATCGGCCGTTCTTCATCCTCGGCGAAGTCACCGCGCCAGGCCAATACCCCTTCGTCGCCAACATGAGCGTCGAGACGGCAGTGGCGATCGCCGGCGGATTCACACCGCGGGCTTTCCGCAAAACCGTGACGCTGGACCGCACCTTCAACGGCCGCCAGGTGCGCATATCTGTCCCGACCACTTTTCCGCTGCGCCCCGGCGACACGATCAACGTGCAAGAACGCTGGTTCTGATATCAGCGGTCAGTAATCAGATGTCAGTAATCAGAACGGCCGACGTAAGCGAACCCCTGCTGATTACTGATCTCTGATTCCTACTTCTTCAGGTGCTTCTGCAGGAACGCGATCGAGCGCCGCCAGGCGACCTTGGCGGCCGCCTCGTTGTAGCTGCCGCGCTCATCGCAATTGAAGCCGTGCTGCGCGTCGGGATAGGTGTAGATTTCACAATCGGCGCCGCGTTTTTGCTTGATCGTCTCGACGTCGCTCATCGGGATCGAGGCGTCCTTCTCGCCGAAATGCAACTGCGTCAGCACTTTCGGCTTCTCGTCGGCGTTTTTGGCAATCTGGCCGCCGTAATAGCCGATGGCGGCCGACAGACCGTCGAGCTTGGCGGCGGCCAGGAACGCGATGGTGCCGCCCATGCAGAAGCCGATGATGGCGACCGGGCCGTCCTGCTTAAGGTCGTTGATGGCGGCCTGGGTGTCGCGCATCATCGCCCCCCAATCGGGATTGGCGACGAACTTGCGGGCGTGGGCAATTTCGTCCGGCGAATAACCACATTCGAAATTCGGCTGCTGGCGATCGAACAAAGCCGGCGCCTCGGCGGTGTAGCCTTCGGCCGCGAGCCGGTCGCACACCGCGCGGATGTGATGATTGACGCCGAAAATCTCCTGGATGACGACGATGCCGCCCTTTGCCGGCCCGCTCGGGTCGGCGCGAAAGGCGCCGAGCTTGAAACCGTCCGACGCGACCAGTGAGAAATGCTTACCCAAGATGGTCCTCCTTCGACTGACAATACCCGCCCCGCATGCCGGCCCAGCATATACCGTCGCGCATGTCGGTTGAATGGCGGCGGGTCGGGAACCGGATCGGTCGCACGGTCGCCTCTGCGTTTGGCGTTAGCGGTCTTGTTCCCGTCCGCCGCGTTCCGCGAAGTCCGCGTCAAGCGGATCGCGCCAGCGCAAAGGCCTCCGCCAGGAGCTCGTACGAGCGCCGGCGCGCGGCATGATCGTAAGCCATCGTAGTGATCATCAATTCATCGGCACGCGTTGCTTCGATCAGCGGCAGCAACCTGCTCATCACGGCATCGATGCCGCCGACCACCAGGCGCTGGCGATGCTGTGCGATGCGTTCGCGCTCGATCGGGGCAAACGGATAGGCGGCGGCCTCGGCAGGCGAGGCCAGAGGCAGATATTCGCCCTGGCTGCGGCGAATGAAATTCAGGTCGGCGCTCGCGGCGATGCGCTCGGCCTCGGCATCGCTATCGGCCGCAATCACCGCCGTGGCGAGAATGGCATAAGGCTCGCGCAATGCCGCCGACGGTTTGAAACGCGTGCGATAGCTCAGCATGGCGCTCGCCGCATCGTGCTCGGCAAAATGATGCGCGAAGGCGAAACCCATGCCGGTGGCGGCGGCAAGCTCGGCGCTGTAGCCGCTTGAGCCGAGCAGCCAGACCGGCGGCAACGCCACATCCGCCGGCATGGCGTGCACGCTGCGGAACGGATGGCCTTCCGGAAAGCCGCCGCGCTCCAGCAGCATCAGTTCCTGAAAACGCTCGAGGAAGTCGTCGCCTTCCCGCGCGTCCTGCCGGCAGCGCAGCGCGTAGGAGGTCACCGGATCGGTCCCCGGCGCGCGGCCGAGACCGAGATCGATGCGGCCGGGGAACAGCGCCTCCAGCACCTTGAAACGTTCGGCGAGCATGAGCGGGGCGTGGTTCACCAGCATCACGCCGCCCGAACCGACGCGAATGCGCGTCGTTGCCGCCGCGATCTGTCCGATCATGATCTCGGGCGCGGAACTGGCGATGCTGGCGAGGTTGTGGTGCTCGGCAAGCCAGTAGCGCTTGTAGCCGAGCCGGTCCGCCAGCCGCGCCAGATCGAGCGAGTTGCGCAACGCCGCCGATCCCGGCGTGGCCGTGGTGACAGGCGACAGGTCGAGGACGGAAAGCGGGATCATACCGGCAGCGGTCAATTTTTGACTTAGGGCTCCGCATCTCAGAGCGAACTTGTCGATGATCTGGAGGTCGCAGCGGCAAACGGTGAGCGCAAGTGGGGCGCCGGTCAACCGTAATGCGAGCTTAGCGGCTCGGCGGGCTGACAAACGTGCCGCCGGCCACAGAAGTCGTGTCTTCCGGGGGCCTTGAACTATCTTTCGAGCGACGATGCTGCCTTTGCGCCAATCGTGTTTGCGGCGCTTGCGGAGCGGTTTGAAAATTTGGTTGCGAGAAAGCGGTATCTTGGTTCAGGTATGGCGTATCGAACTGAGCGACAGCATTGGCACGTGGTCCACGCGAGCGGTATTCCCAGACGACGACGCGAGTCCGCCTGGTTCTGCTCACCGCGGCTTTGCGGGCAGGCTTGTGCGCCACATCCCTAGCCGCTTTTGTGACGCTTGCCGGCGCGAGTGTGCTGTCTGGTTTCTGCTCGACCGGGAGCGCTTGATCTGTCGGGGGATCGAGGGCAGCGGCGGCCGGCGTTTCTTGCGACGACGAAGCGGCGTCGGCGTGTGCTGCGGCGGGCGCCGGCTCGGTGGCGCCGAGCGCGTGGTCGTCCGTAGCCGGCGTAACGGTGTTTGCTATCGGCGCGGCGGTCGGTGGCGCGACGGGTACGGCGGGCGCTGCGGCGGGCACGACCGCTGATTCTATCGATTGCGCGACCGCGGCTGGCTCTTCCGGCTCGGCAGCATCGCGCTCCGGTACCGCAGCCGAGGCGGCGGGGGCGGATTCAACGCCATCGCGATCATCACGCTGGCGCGGCGGATCCGTCGCACGACCAGTGCTCTGCGGCTGGCTGATCTGAAAGCGATGATCGAAGGGCCCGGCCGCCGCAACTACCACGGAAGCCGTGATAGTATTGTCGGCGAGGAGTTGCAGCGGTGCGGTGGCGCGCGGCAGGCGCACGAGCGGTTCGTGGTTGACGCGGAAGGCGGCGAACACGCCGAATCCGCAGCTTAACGCCACGACCGAGGCAACCATCGCCGCGATCATCAGGCGGACATTCGGAAACATTCGACCTCGCTGAACGCCCGCGCGATCCGCAGCACCACGCATCACACTGGGCGAGAGATCATCGCGAGGGTGTATTGTCTTCGCGTCGGCCGCCGCCCTTCGTCCGACGCGCATCACCAGACTGCGGGCGAATCCGACCCGCCGAATCCAGCGCATGCAACATTTACTTGAGTCGTTGAAAAACCAACAGGAAAATTTGTCGGCTGCCGCGTCGCCGAACGATCAATGCGCAACCGGGCTTTGCGCCGCCGCCGACGTTGCCGGCGATCCCGACAAGACCACCACGCGCGTGCCAAGATTGACCCTGTTGTAGAGGTCCGCGATGTCCTCGTTGGTCAGGCGAATGCAGCCTGAGGATACGAAGGAGCCGATGGTCGAAGGCTGGTTGGTGCCGTGAATGCGATAGAGCGTGTTGCCGAGGTAGAGGGCGCGCGCGCCGAGCGGGTTGCCCTCGCCGCCGGCCATGAACCGCGGCAGATAAGGCTGCCGCTCGATCATCTCCTTGGGCGGATGCCAATCCGGCCATTCGGTCATGCGGCTGATTCGCTCGCCGCCCGACCAAGTGAAACCTTCGCGGCCGACGCCGATGCCGTAGCGCAACGCTTTGCCGCCACCGAGCACCAGGAAAAGATAGGTGTGCGGCGTATCGATAATGACCGTGCCCGCGGGCTCTGAGGTCGCGTAATCGACCAGCTGGCGGCGCAATTGCGGCGGCAGCTCCTTGACTGGGCCCCCTTCGGGCTGATCTTCCGGCGGCAACGCAGCGACCACCGTCCCGCGGTCCGGTCGCGGGCCGGTAACGGGCCCCGGGAGGTTACCGACCGCGCCGGTAACGTCGCCTGGCGGGCGCGGAACCGACTCGCGGTCAGGCGACGGCTGTGGCTCTACCGCAGCGCGGTCTGCCGGTGTGAAATAGGGCGGCCTCGCCGGCGGATAGGCCCCCGGCTGGCCTTCGCCGGCTTGCTGATCGACGTCTCGATCGTAGGGTTGTACCGGCACGCCGTTTGCGTCGCGATAAACGGGGGGCGTACGGTAAGGGCCGCCGGGTTGTTCAGTGGCGCCGACGTCGAGCGGCGGCAGCCGTGCGCTGCTATAGGGTTGCGGCTGCGGCTGATTATACGCCGGCGGCGGCGGGTAATAACCCGGGGGCGGTGAGGTATAGTAAGCCGGCGGCGGGTAGGATTGCGCCGCCGCCTCGCCGAGCGAACCGAGCAAGGCAAACGCGATGACGACAAAAATACTGCACACGGTGAGACTCCCGATAAACCCTCAGAAACATGGCATCGGTTTGCAAAGAAGATTTGGCGGGAACAAGGCAATACAGCGGATGGTGTGGCTTAAATGGGTTCTGCGGCGGGATACGGCGCGTCAGGCGAGTCCATGGCTAATGAATCATGAATGAGCGGAACCGGCACTCTGCGACGCGTGTTGGCTCGGCCGTCGCTATCACACCCTCGTTGCCGATCTGTATCATGTTGATGACCGCCAGGTTGGATGGCAGCCATGAGATCACTGGGAGACCCAACGTGAACCGCCTTGTTTACAGCGCCCTTGCCCTTTTTTTGATCCCCTGGCCCCCGCTGCATGCTCAAAATGCCGCCATCGACGAGCTCAAAAGCAAGATTTTCGACGCGCGTGTGGCCCAGCAGATGTTTGCGGCTTGAAATACTGCGACGGGCTCAACGGCAAGAGCTTCTATTATCAGCTGCGCAATCGCATCCTCAATTTGGAAGAATATTTTCACGCCCTGGAAAACCTGGCCAAGGCTCAGGTCTATAATCCCGAGAAACGGCGCCAGTGGAGTTTGCAGGATGCCAAGAAACGCTGGGAAGAGGTGAAGAGGCAAGCGCAAGCCGACAAGGAGAAATGCGAGCTGGTGCAGAGCCTGCCGGAACTCGAGAAACGGCTCGAGGAGCTGCAAAAGACCACTGCGGCGTCCGACAAGAAAGAATGAGCGAACGCGGAAGCGATATGTGCCGGCGGCCGCCACCGGGTTTTGCCTCAGCTTTATGCCGACTCCCGGGTCCGCGGCGAAGGAATGTCAGATGGCGTCCGTGAGCGACTGGAAGGTGCCGTCCTCGGTGCAGCCGAAACCGGAGGATTATGCCTACGATCTCGAGGAAGCCTTGGCCTGCATGGTGGCGCTGCGCGCCACCGTGCCGGCGGACGCGTTCACCGCGGAAACGCTCGGCACCGAGCGTGCCGGCAATGGTGCCATCATTCGCGGAAACGGGCTTGTCTTGACCATCGGCTATTTGATCACCGAGGCGGACACGATCTGGCTGACGCTGAGCGACGGCCGCTCGGTGCCCGGCCACGTGCTCGGCTACGACCAGGAAACCGGTTTCGGCCTGGTGCAAGCGCTTGCCAAGCTCGACCTGCCGGCGCTCGAATTCGGCCAGTCGTCGGCGGCCTCGATCGGCGAGCGCGTCGTCATTGGCGGCGCCGGCGGCCGGCAACACTCGGTCGCCGCGCGCGTCGTCGCCAAACAGGAATTCGCCGGTTATTGGGAATACGTGCTCGACGAAGCGATCTTCACGGCGCCGGCGCATCCGAACTGGGGCGGCACGGCCCTGATCGGATCCGCCGGCGATCTCATCGGCATCGGTTCGCTGCAGCTCCAGCAGGCGGTCGACAAAGGCCCGGTCCAGAACATCAACATGGTCGTCCCCATCGATCTGCTTAAGCCGATCTTCGACGACCTTCTCAAGTTCGGCCGGCGCAATGCGCCGCCGCGGCCCTGGCTCGGTCTTTATGCGACCGAGGTCGAGAACCAACTGGTCATCGTCGGGTTGGCGGATCGCGGACCGGCGAAGCTTGCCGACCTGCGCACCGGCGACATCGTGCTGGCGGTCGCGGGCATGGAGGTCAGCGATCTGGCCGGTTTGTTCCGCCGCATTTGGGCGCGCGGCCAGGCCGGCGTCGAGGTGCCGATCACCGTCTATCGCGACGGCGAGACCATGGAGCTGCGCGTGAAGTCGAGCGAGCGCGATCGCTTCCTCAAAGGGCCGAGCCTGCATTGAGCGTCCGTAAACCCTCGCGGTAAGTGGGATAGAGCAGCGTGACGCCGAGCTCACGTTTGAGCTTGTCGTTGCGCACGCGCCGGCATTCCTGCCAAAAACTCAAAGCCATCGGAGACATCGTCGGTGCGGCTTCTTCGAAGGGGATTTCCGGCGGCGGATTGCGGCCCAAGAGCTGCGCCGCGAACGCGATCGGATCGCTGGGCGGGCTCGGCTCGTCGTCGGCGACATTGAAAATTCCGTTGGCAGTGCGCGCGAACGCCGCATCAATCGCCAGCGCGATGTCGGCGACGTGCACGCGATTGAAGACCTGGCCGGGCTTGACGATGCGCCGGGCATTTCCGCGCGCGATCTGCACGAGCGCGTTCTGTCCGGGCCCATAAATGCCGGCGAGCCGCAGCACAGCGACGGCGATGCCACGGCGCGCGCCGAGTTTTTGCCAGGCGTGCTCGGCGTCGAGCCGCGCGCGGCTGCGTGCCAAGCCCGGTTGGGGCGGCGTTGTCTCGTCCACCCATTCACCGCCATGGTCGCCATAAACGCCGACCGTCGACAGATAGACGATCGATCGCAGCTGGCGTGCATGGACCAAGGCGTCGCCGAAGGCCGCAAGGACCGGATCGCCGTTTTCGTCGGGCGGAATTGAAACCAGCGCGAGCTCGGCCGCGCCGATCGCCATTTTCACTTCCGGCGTCGCGAAGCTGCCGTCAAAGACCAGCAACGTCAGCCGACCCGCCAGGTGCGCATTCAGCACGGTGGCGCGTTCGGTGCCGCGCACGGTGCCGATCATGCGATCGAAGCCGTCGCCGAACATTCCGACAAAATGTTCCGCCGAATAGCCGAGACCGAAGCACAGGAGCGTGGACATCGGACACTTAACTATCGTGTGCGGATGGTTGTGGAGGGGCTACTGCCGCCGCCCATTCTGCGACGACGTCGGGGTCGGACTCGGCAGCGCGGCGTTCGTCCGCGCGTTGTGCGAGCCGCGCGCGTTCGAGCCGGCCGAGCGCCCACACCGCCGCGCCGCGAACGAGCGGCGCGGCATCGTCCAGCAATCGCTCGGCCTCGCGCGCCAGCGCCGCATCGCCGGAATTGCCGATCGCGATCAGCACATTGCGCACGAAGCGCGCGCGGCCGATGCGCTTGACCGCGCTTTTCGTGAACAGCGCGCGGAAGCCGGACTCGTCGAGCCGCACCAATTCGGCGAGCGGCGGCGCCCGCAGCGCGGCACGCGCGGCAAGCCTGGTTTCGCGCCCGGCTTGCGCGAATTTGTTCCACGGGCAAACCGCCAGGCAATCATCGCAGCCGTAGATGCGATTGCCGATGAGCGGACGCAGCGCGCGCGGGATCGGGCCCTTGTGCTCGATGGTGAGATAGGAAATGCAGCGCCGCGCATCGAGGCGATACGGCGTGGGAAATGCCGCCGTCGGGCAGATGTCGAGGCAAGCGCGGCAGGTGCCGCAATGGTCGCGCACCGGGGCGTCGGGCGGCAGGTCGAGCGTGGTGAAGATGGCGCCGAGAAACAGCCACGAGCCCAATTCGCGCGAGACCAAATTCGTGTGCTTGGCCTGCCAGCCGATTCCGGCCGCTTCGGCAAGCGGCTTCTCCATGACCGGCGCGGTATCGACGAAGACTTTGACGTCGCCGTCGGCTTTTTCGATCAGCCAGCGTCCGAGGCTTTTCAGCCGCGGCTTGATCACGTCGTGATAATCCTCGCCTTGGGCGTAGACCGAGATGGCGCCATGCAGGCGCTTCTTAAGGATCGCCAGCGGATCGCCGTCCGGGCCGTAATTGACCCCGAGCATGACGATCGAGCGCACGTCCGCCCACAGCACGCGGGGATCGCCGCGCCGATCGGCGTTTTTCGCCATCCAATCCATGTCGCCGTGGCCGCCCGCGGCGAGGAACTGGCGCAATCGCTCGGCCGCGCGCGGGATCGCGTCCGGCCGCGCGATACCGACCGCGTCGAAGCCTCGGGCGCGGGCGGCCTCGGCCAGCGCCGCCTTGAGCGCGGCCGGTGTCAGAAATCGAGGTTGGCGTAGTTCGGCGACGGCGGCAGACCGGGCAGCGTCTCGCCAAGTAGCGCGCGGAACGAGGGTCGCGATTTGATCCTCGCGTACCAGGCCTTGGCGGTCTCGTCTTCGTCCCACGGTACATCGCCCAGATAATCGACAGCGGACAACTGCGCCGCAGCCGCCAGATCGGCATAGGTCAGGCTGTCGCCCGCAAGCCAGTCGCGCCGGCGAATGAGCCAGCCCATATAGGTCAGATGGTATCTAATATTGCCCTTTGCCGCCCGCATGATTTCCGTATCGGGCGGGCCGCCCCCGCTGCCGGCCGGGATGAAGCGCTTGTAGACGCGCTCCATGACCAGAGCACCGCTCGCCTCGGCGAAGAACTTGTCGTTGAACCAGCTCATCAGGCGGCGAACCTCGATGCGTCCGGCCGCTTCGACCGGCATGAGCCGGAACTGGGCAGCCGTCGGCCCACGGGTCTCGTCGAGATATTCGGCGATGATGGCCGCCCCCGGAACCGGCGGCACGCCTTCTTCCACCAGGACCGGCGTCGTTCCCGCCGGGTTGAGCATGAGAAATTCCTCGCGCCGCTCCCAGACCCGCTCCTCGACGAGCCGGGTCGACAAGCCGAGCTCCTCGAGAATGAGCCGCACGAAACGGGAATGTGGACAGAGCGGATGATGAAATAGCGTCAGCATGCCATCGCGGGCGCGTAAGAGAGCGTATCTGGTAGAGCCGCGGATCATCCTCAGGACGAGCGGCGCGACTCCGAATCGTTCTCTTATAGGCGAAGCGATCCCGCAGGCAAATTGTGCGCGGCGCACGTGTGCAGGGCGCGCCCTTTGCCGTTGCCAGAATCCCGGTCCTGCGCCACAAGTCTGCCAAACCGTCCTGCCAGGTCCGCCGCACCGGCGTACCGCGCCTGCCTCCGCCGTGGAGCTCTTCCATGATCTTCGATGTCATCAAGGCGACGATCCTCGGCGTGGTCGAGGGACTGACCGAGTTCATTCCGGTCTCGTCGACCGGGCATCTCCTGCTCATGCAGCAGTTTTTCGGCTTCGGCGACGACGCTTTCGGCAAAAGCTTCGCGGTTTTGATTCAGTTCGGCGCCATTCTGGCTTTGCTGTCGATCTATTCGGGGCGGCTGTGGCATCTCGCTACCGGCATGTTCACCGATCCACAGGCCCGACGTTTCATCATCGGCGTGCTATTGGCCTTCCTGCCGGCGGCGGTGATCGGGGCGACGGCCTACAAATTCATCAAGGAAGTGCTGTTCAATCCCTGGGTGGTCTGCTTCTCGCTGATTGCGGGCGGCGCGGTGCTGCTGTGGGTCGATCAGCTCAATCTCAAGCCGCGCTTCCATGAGGCGACCAGGTTCACGCTGCCGATGTACTTCATCATCGGCGTTGCCCAGTGCCTTTCCATGGTGCCCGGCGTGTCGCGTTCGGGTGCGACCATCGTGGCGGCGATGTTGCTCGGCGCCGATCGCCGCGCCGCCGCCGAATTCTCGTTCTGGCTCGCCATGCCGACCATGGCCGGCGCGTTCGTCTACGATCTCTACAAGGACCACGGCCAGTTGAGCCACAGCAACCTCATGATCATCGCCGTGGGTTTCGTCGTCTCCTTCATCTGCGCCTGGTTCGTGGTCAAGACCTTCCTCGGTTACGTGTCGCGCCACGGCTTCACGCTGTTCGTGTGGTGGCGGGTGGCGGTCGGCACGCTCGGCCTCATGGCGCTGGCGCTGGGGCTGTGAACAGGCCGTCGATCCAGCCAGCGAGCGCATCAAGCATTTCGCCGCGAACCTGCGCATCCTTGCGGCCGGTTCGTGCCGGCACGTGGAACGAATGATCGGCGTCCTGGAAAAGCTTTAACGTCGCGCGGGCGCCGAGCGCCTCGCAAAGCGGGCGAAGCTCGTCCAGCATCGCCAGCGCGTCGCGCGTTCCTTGCAGGAACAGCATCGGGATTTGCACGGCAAAGAGATGCTTGGCGCGGTCCTGCGACGGCCGGCCGGCCGGATGCAGCGGAAATCCAAGGAATGCCAGGCCGCGGACCCCTTGAAGCGGCGCGCTCGCCTGCGCCTGAGACGTCATCCGGCCGCCGAAGGATTTGCCGCCGGCAATGAGCGGAAGGTCCGGCAGCAGCCGCCGCGCCGCGGTCGCGGCGGCGCGAGCGGTTGCCTGCGCGCGTTGCGGCGGATCGGGCTGCCTGGCGCCACGCTCCATAGCGGGAAACTGGTAGCGCAAAGTGGCAATGCCGCGCTGCGCGAGTTCCGCCGCGACCGTCGCCATGAAGGGATGATCCATCCCCGCTCCGGCGCCATGCGCCAGCACATAGCAAGCGCGTGCCCCGGGCGGCGTTTGCAGCAAACCGGAAACGCGAACGCCGGCATCGCCGCTAATCGTGATAGGCTCAGGATGAGCAGATGATACCGGGCGCTCCTCAAGGCGGCCGCAGGCGCGCAATCTATCGCCGCGTTGGTCGTTTCCCAAGACGGTCCCAAACAGGTTAAATTCCCGACGCTAACAGACCACTGCGGCGCGCAACGGCAACGGAGGCACCCATGTGTCGTAACATCCGCACGCTTTTCAATTTCAAGCCGCCGGCAACGGATCAGGAGATCCGCGCCTCGGCGGTTCAGTTTGTTCGCAAGCTAAGCGGGTTCACCCACCCGTCACGGGCCAATGCAGCGGCGTTCGAGCGTGCCGTCGATGAGGTGACGGGAACGGCCCGCCGGCTGCTGGCATCGCTGGAAACGGCGAGCCCGGCCAAGAATCGCGAAGCAGAAGTGATGAAAGCGCGCGCCAGGGCGCGACAACGATTTGCCTAGGACGGACGCCTAACCTGCAATCGCCTATTTGCGCCGCGGCTTCTTGCCCTTGTTTGGCTTCAACTGATGAACCGAGGCGGATACGCCGGCGCTGCGCCGTAGCGCATCTTTCAGGTCGACCGGGCGGCCGTGCTTGCGCAACAGATCGCGAAAGGCCTCGTCGGCCAGTTCCTGAAAGTCCTTCATCTGGTCGCGGCCTAGAAGGTCCAGCTGCTGCCAGGTCTCTTCATCGAACTGCACGCGCTTGCCCGGCATCGATGAGCCTCGCTGCGGCCGCGCCCGACGGCGGCGGCTTTCGCTGCTTTCACCTTTCGGCCAAGCGAGTCCAGCGCTGGAAGCCATCGACGAGGTGGCGTAGTTTGCTCTAAGCTAAGCCGGTCGCGCGGCGGCGTTGATCGCGCGAGGATAGCGTGGCCTCGAAAGGGTTCATCCAATGGCAAAGAAACAATCGGATAGCGTCTACCGGGTTATCGACGTTGTCGGCGTCAGCGAAAAATCATGGGAGGATGCCGGTCGCATTGCGGTGGA